>JGI24770J26754_10000181_pt1 | contig 42970 bp, 40 predicted proteins | sample LakOneMetagenome_FD_26754 | JGI IMG/M metagenome (IMG submission 26754) | reverse complement strand
CAATCTCCTCCACCGAATACGGCGGTCCGTTGAACCAGGCTGTGTCCAGTTCCGGCTGCAATTCGATGGCCAGAATCGTGCGTCGACCGATGTCGGTACAACGCCAGCGCTGGCCGGTACAGGTTTCAAACTCGGTTCCGATAGTGAAATCCGCGTGCTGCATGGCGAATCGCAGCCTCCTTCTGTCAGTCCAATGGCGGTCCATAGAACCGCTCAACACCCCGTTGTTTCAGATACGCCGGACGCCCTTTCGCCGGATCAAACGTCGTGATGTCCAGCGCCACATCGTCACGGGTGCACAAGGGTTGTATATCGGTAATCGTGGCACGGACCGCGCGCTCCGCATATTCAGGCCCCACGCCCAATGCGATCAGCAACCCTCGTTGATCCGGCGTTTGCGGGGATGCGACCTCCAACAGGTAGGCTGCCTGCACAAAGGACAACTGCGCGTAGAGTCCCATCAGGTAGGGCATCAGCCAAACCGGTGGATCGGCTTGGTCGCTCACAATGAAGGAGATCTCGTCCTTCAGGTGGATTTCCTCGATGCGGGCAACCGTACCGGCTTTCAGGAGCGCGTCAATCTCTTCCGGGTACAGAACGCAGCCGCCGTCGTTGGGATTCAGCATCACGGAGGCGCCGCGCGTGAGTTCCAGGAACTGCCGCCCCGACAGCGGGACGATCTTGGCGGTGATCCCGGCGGGAGGCCGGGCCTTCTCGAGCGACGTAAAGAACGGAACGGCAAGAAACCCGTCCGGGTGTCGGAACTGGAACAACCGCGGCCGCGGATGGTCGTCGGACACCGGCGCGTGGGCGTAGACCCTCGCGTCGAGCAGATAACGGAAGAAGGCTGGCTCGAGTTCGCAATTCTGGCGCGCCAGTTCCAGACGCCGTTCGAGTTCTCGTTCACTGATCATGACGTTTGCCTGACCGCCAGCTTTCAGGCGTGATGTCGCTCGCTGCCTGATACAACGGCCGGCGGTAGCTGCCAAACAGGAATCGCATGCGCGAGGCGTCTCGGCCAATGAAGAGCCACAGGAATTTCCGGTCGAACTGGAATTCGGATCGGAACGGGTATGTAGGCCCATCATGTGCATCGTCGCCGAAGATGTCGAAGCCGCGCAGGATCAGCAGCGTCGACATCGTTTCGAAGTCGCCGTCTAGCAACTGACTTCGCCAACCGTCGAGTCGCGCCGTGACGGCGTCCAGTCGCTCGGCGGGCGCCGGCCGCAAGTCGATGACATCGACCGGAATTCCCCGCGGGATAGCTGCTTGCGTTACCGCATCGACGACGGCCTGCTCCGCCTCGTCCGAGGGGCAGATCAAGCGGGCCGGCGGCCTGAATGAAGGCGCCAGATGATGGAGGAAACCACCGGCGATCTGCGCTGCGATCGCCACAAGCGTGCGTGTACCGCCCTCCGTCCCTCCGCAATCCCTGTGCCGGATCATGAGTCTTCTCTAAGTAATTCTTAGAGACAGGATACCGCCCCTGACGCGTGAATCTAGTCGGATTTCGCCTTGGACGCGGTGCGTCGGGAAGCGGCTCGCGGTTTGGCGGGACGGGCGCGTGGCGCCCGTGTACGGGACAAGGTCGCCTCCAACGTGGAGGGCAGGTCCGCGAGCTTGGCCAACTGCTGTTCCAGGGCCAGGGCGCGCGCCTGCTCACGGGCGGCCTCTCGCTGGGCTTCGGCGGCCGCGGCGTTGGCGGTGTTCAGGTCCTGGTGCCAGCTACGCTGCGCGTTGGCGTGTTCGCGGTCGGCGGCTTCGCGTTCGCGTCGAATCGCCTTGGTTTCCTCACGCGCCCGATCGACTTCGGCATGGGCACGATCCTCGGTGCTGCGCACATGCTGTTGCAGCGTTTCGCGCTCCTGCGCAGCGAGTTGGCGCTGTTCGGCGAGCGCCGTCTGTGCCGCCGTCAGTGCGCCTTCCAATTGGGCGCAACGCCCGGTCAATGCCTCGCGCTGGGTCGTCATTTCCGCCAGTTGGGCGGCCTGTTGGTCGACCAGGCGCTGCAGATCACCCAAGCGGGCCTCGGCCGTCCGGACCGCCGCCTCGGCCGCGGACCGGGCGGCTTGGGCGGTGTCCAGGATCCGCTGCCACTCGGTGCGCTCTTCGGCCAGGTGGGCCTGTTCCTGCGCCAATTCCCCCTTGGCTTGGGCGACCGCGGCCTGCGCCAGCTCGGTGCCGTGCTCGGTCGCACTCACCCAAACCGCCTTGAAGGCTTCGGCGACCGCCGGGGGCAGCTCCGGTAACTGCGTTTCGCCAGCCAAGCGCTTGGCCAAGCGATCCCACCACTGTTCGAGCAATTGCCCGACCCGCGCCGGGCTGCCGCGACCCAGTTCGGCGCGCACGCGCTCGGTGGTGGGGCGTTCGCCGCGCGCCAGCACGCGGTCGGCGGCAGCGAACACTTCGGTTTCGGGGACTCCGACGGCCATGCCCTACTCCTTCCAGAATTAGGTACGATAAGGAAACACTTATCCGACCTAAAGTGCATAAATGGACGAATTTGTTACGGTCAACGTATCAAAATATACACCGGCCGTCACGCCGTTGGACGCCGTGCCGACCCTGGATCCGGCGGTGCTCGACACCGCCGGCGTGCGCGCTGCCGAGGAATTCGTGGTCGCCGGCACGCCGGCAAATACCGCGCGCAGCTACGCCAGCGCCCTGCGCTACTGGGCCGCCTGGTATGCGCTGCGCTACGGCCAGACCTTCGGCAGCGGACCGCTACCGGTCGCGGTCGCGACCCAGTTCGTCCTCGATCATCTGGAGCGCCAAACCAAGACTGGACTGGCGATTGAATTGCCGCCAGCCCTGGATGCGCGGCTGGTCGAGCTCGGCACCAAGGCCCAGCCCGGGCCGCTGGCGTACAGCACTGTGGGCCACCGGCTGGCGGTGTTGGCCAAGTGGCATCGGCTGCGCGGCTGGGATAGCCCAACCGACGATCACCGCCTGAAGACGTTGCTGGCCAAAGCGCGTAAGGCGCAGGCGCGTCGTGGCGTGGCCGTGCGCAAGAAGACGGCCGCGATCGCCGAGCCCCTGCAGGCGATGCTGGCCACCTGCACCGACGGCGTGCGCGGACTTCGCGATCGCGCCCTCCTCCTGCTCGCCTGGAGCGGTGGCGGGCGCCGCCGCTCGGAAGTGGTCGGCCTGCAGGTCACCGATCTGCGTCCGCTGGATGCCGCCACCTGGGTCTATGCGCTGGGCACGACCAAGACCGATACCAGCGGCGTGCGCCGCGAGAAGCCGCTCAAGGGCGACGCCGTGGTCGCCCTGCAAGCCTGGCTGGAGGCCTCGCAACTGCAGGACGGCCCCCTCTTTCGCCGCCTGTTCCGCGGCGGTCGCGTCGGGCGCACCGCGCTGACCGCGGATCAGGTCGCACGCATCGTGCAGCGGCGCGCCCGCCTCGCCGGCGTGTCCGGCGACTGGGCCGCGCACAGCCTGCGCTCCGGGTTCGTCACCGAGGCCGGCCGCCAAGGGGTGCCGCTTGGCGAGGTCATGGCGCTGACCGAGCATCGCGGCTTGGCGACCGTGATGGGGTATTTCCAGGCGGGGGCGCTTTTAAGCAGTCACGCCACCAACCTGCTCCGCGCCAATTCGAGCGAAGCCATGCCGAAGTCTGCCCGCCCGGAATAGCACGCCATCCCGCGCACCCTTGAAAAACGTGATGTGCATCTCAATATGCAGTGGAGCTGGGCCGATCCGCACCCATGGGTTGGGGTTGTAAGCGTCGCAGGACATGCGACCGGGTGCTCTTAGGCTCAGGGGTGTCAGCACTCCACGAGGGGCTTATGAGCGGAGATTCAGCGGGATCGGCGGCGAAACCGGCGCGGACCTCACGCAGGCGAAAAGAGCTTTCGTCAGCAACCCAGCGCGCCGTTTGGGCGCGCAGTGGAGGTATCTGCGCGCGCCCCGGGTGCGACAGCATCCTTTATGAGGACCCGGTCTTCTTCAAGACGCGTCCATTCGGCGAGTTGGCCCATAACGTCGCGGCCAGTCAGGATGGACCGCGCGGCGATGCCACGCGCTCGCCCCAGCTCTCCGACGACCCGGAGAATTTGATCCTGCTCTGCCCCACCTGCCACACCTTGGTCGACAAGCCTGGCTGGCAACAAGACTACCCGGAGGCCATGCTCGCCGAATGGAAGCGGCAACACGAAGCGGTCATTCGTGTAGCCGGCCGGCATAGCCACGGCCGCGTTGCAATCGCCCTCCACTACCTGGGCGTCATTGGCCGGCAGGTCGTCGCGGGAAGTGCGAATACCATCCCCCTCGCCGCGCTCCAACGGGGGCTCGTCCTCACGGAAAAGCCGTTTGAGCTTCGTGTCGATGCGAGCGGGTACGCGCCCCAAAGCCCCGAATACTGGCGCCACGTGGTCACGGAGGTCCGCAAGCAGGTCGGGCAGTTGCAGATGCAAGGCCAAGGCCGATCCGCGATCGGCTTGTTTGGTCTGGCCGACATGCCGGCAATGATGGCGCTCGGTTTCGCGCTCGGCCACGCCGCCGAACTCTATCCCTTCCAGTGGGATCGCTACGCGCACAGTTGGCTGTTCCCGGCGAATGACGCGCCCGCTAGCGAATTCCGAATCGACTGGCCGGACACACTGGATGGCCCAGTGGCGCTGGTTTTTTCATTGTCCGGCACGATTGATTTCGATCGTGTGCGTGCCGCATTCCCCGGCGAAATCCCGGCAATTATTCACATGTCTGTCGATCTGCCGAAGCTGGATCTCGTCCAGTGTGCAGCGACGATCGATGCATTTCGGATTGAAGTCGCGGGGGTGATCGCGCGACTGGAAACACTGCTACCCAAGACTGTGTCGATCCATGTGTTCCCGGCGATGCCTGCGTCCTTGGCGGTGGCGTTTGGCATGGCGATCAAACCCAAAGTCAGCTTCCCCATCCAGGTCTACGACGCCGAAGGACCGAATGGCATGTTTCATCCAGCGCTCACCCTCCCCCTCCCCTCGTCCGCGTAGGAGACACCCATGTACGACGGTTTGACGACTTCGACCTTCCCCACACGCCGTGCTTCGCCGCAAGAAGTGGCTTGGGAAAAACTGTTGCTGGAGATTGTGGAGGCCGTTTCGGTTCCGGCATCAGACTACGAGCGCATCGAAAGCCATTACAACGCGATCAGCGAGATCCTGATCGAACCGGATAACCCCGAGTTGGCGGATGGACATGTATTTCCGCAAGGCTCATTTTTGACGCGCACTGTGGTTCGTGCGTTGGGCAAGGGCGAGATTGATGTCGATGCGATCTTGCTGCTCCAGGAAACGACGTTGGCACCGCGTGAACTGCTCGAGACCTTGCATGCCGAACTTGAGGCGCGTGCCCGAACCCAGGGCGGCGTCGAACGCCGCAACCGTTGCGTCACAGTGCATTACGCCGATGCAAGCCTGCCCGCGCATCTCGACGTCACTCCGGCCATTGCAAGCGATGGCAACGATGATGACGAGGGTTGGGGACCACTAGAGGTGCCCGACTACAAACAGGCAGACTGGCATCCGACCAATCCTCGGGATTTTGCGGACTGGTTCAACGATATCAGCGAGACACCCATCCTTCTTGAACAGGGAACTGTCTCATTCACCGAAGCGCGAAAGCGGGCGGACGCGGAGCAACTGCCGAGTCACGAGGCCATCAATGCCTTCGATCCATTGCGGGCAACGGTCAAGTTGATGAAGCGGCATCGCGACGTCTTCCGCGAGCGTCATGGTGCTGAAGCTCCCGTGCCAATTTCGGTCGTCATCACCACGTTGGCGGCCAAGGCTTACAAGGAGGTCGCGGAGCTTTCGCAGAAACAACCGTTGACGGCGCTGCAGGCCATTCGGGAAATCATCACGCGCATGCCCAATCAGTTTGACGAAAATGGTCGCACCGGCTCGGAATGGAGGCTGTGCAACCCGCGTCGCCGAGCCGAAAATTTCGCCGAGAAATGGAATCGCGACCCTGCTTACGCTGCGATGTTCGCGAAGTGGCACGGCGAGCTCGCGAGCGCCGTCGGACTTGGGTTTGCGGCGTTCAGCGAAGAACGGGCCTTCGAGGAAGAGGTGCTGGCCGCGTTTGGCCCAGAAGCGCGCAAGCAAACCCGTAGCTTCCTTCTGGAAGAGGCCGGCTTGGGGCATCCGCTGCCGGGGCTGGACGACACCACGGCCGAACGTTTGCGCAAAGCAGGCGCAGTGGGCGCGACGTTCCGCGGATTGGGCGATGCAGAGCCGCGGCAAGCTGCGCAACCCAAATCGCTGGGCCGCCTTGGCTGAGGGGCCCGCCGCCGCGACAGGGCTCCCGCCTACGCGGGCGCACACCCAACTGGAGCGCCACTTCGGGCGTGCAGGTGTGCTCGCCGCCCTCCCCCGCGCCGTCATCGACAAGGCGGTGCGGAGTGCGTCCCATGGGTGGTCCTTGCCCCTGCCGATGGACTATCTCGGTCAATCGCGCGAGTTGCGACTGATCTTGCCGCCGCAGTTTCCTGCGGAGCCTGTCCAAGCATTCATTCATCCCGTGGCATTTTTGGAATGGCCGCATGCCGAGTCCGATGGACATCTGTGCCTGTGGCCGGAGGCCCTCGCTCCAGTGGCATACACGCCTGAGGCACAAATCGATCATTGCCTCGAGCGCATCCAGGACATTCTTGCCCTGGTAGGGGTTGATGCGGATGCCGGACGACGTGAAGCGGAATTTGCGCGTGAATGGCTGAGTTACTGGTCGCAGGGCGCGCAAGGGTCCTATCGCGCAAAGACGCAAGGATTGCTCGTCACGCCTCCTTCGAGCGAGACGACCGCATTGGCAACATGCGTTGTGCTGGATCGTGGCACGCAGCAGTCCAGCCTGCTCCTCGGGTCGAGCTCTGCCTCGTTACATTCATGGCGAGCGGTGCTTGGTGATCCCAAAGCCGACATCACGGATGAAGGGGCATTGTTCGTCTCCCTCACGCAGGCTCCCATTGGGGCACCTAAGACACTCGATGACGTGCGCAAGTTGCTGGCCGAGTCGCGCGACGCATTGGCGATGCTCGACCAATATCTGCGACGGCCGGAACCGGCCCCGTTCTGGATCGTTGTCGCGGTACGGGGTGCATGCCCGCAAGTGGTCGCGGCCTTGGAACTCGCCCCCAACCCACCGACAGCGGTTCGCCCCGCCCACCAGCGTGACCAAAAGCGACAGCAGCGGGAGTGGCAACGTGTGGCAGCACATGCCTGGCGCGTCCGTGTCCAATCCATCGAACGCGCGGATCCTGCCTGGATCCATGGCCGCAGTTTCGACGCCGAAGCAATCGCGCTAATGCGCAAACGCGTGACATTGATTGGATGCGGCTCATTGGGTGGACTGGTCGCGCAGGCATTGGCACATGCGGGCATCGGACATTTGACGCTAGTCGACCCTGAGAAATTGGAGCCGGCCAATCTGGGAAGACATGTCCTCGACGCGAAGGTCCTGGGTCAGGGGAAGGCGCAGGCGTTGGCGTCACACCTCCGCGATCAATTGCCGCATTTGAACGTGCGCCCAATTCCGCATCGCATCCAAGATCCACCGTCGGCGACCGCCCTGGAGAATACCGACCTGGTCATATGCACTGCGGCAGACTGGCCGGCAGAGCGCTATGCGATGAATACGCTGGCAGATCGTAGTATTCCGCTGCTCTTGAGTTGGGCCGAGCCACATGCGCTGGCGGGTCACTCCGCGGTCGACATCTCAGGGGAGCGTCGGCTGGCGGCTCTCTTCGATAAAGACGGTTTGTCCATCCGGCGGCGGACACATTGGCCGGAAGTGGAGTGGGCATTGCCGGGGTGTGCCGCGAGCCACCAACCTGGCACCTTCAATCGACTGCAGCATATTGCTGGCCTGATCGTGGAACACGCCATCGATGTATTGCTAGAACCCGCCTCATCCGATGAGCACCGCATTTGGTTGGGCGATGATGCGACGCTCAGTCGCCTTGGAGGTGCTTGGATTGACACTCCACCCGCCAATACCCGTGCAAGCGTTATAGCACTCCCCCTTCCCCATGCCTCCTGATTTTTTGCAGTACCGAGATCCGAATAGCGACCTGACGGTATCAATTGCGCCGTCTGTACTGCGCTTGTTCGATGATTCGCGCCAACGACTGTGGCAACGAGAACGCGGGGGCGTGCTATTTGCCGAATCGATCGGAACCGACGGTCGGCTTGAGATTGTTGACGCGACCAGTCCTCATCCGAGCGATCGTGCGGGTTGGAATTGGCTCGAATTGGATCATCAACGATGCTTGGACGAAATTGCGGAACGCTTCTCGCGCGGCCTGCATTTCATTGGCTACTGGCATACGCATCCAGAACGCACACCGACACCTTCGGCGCGCGACCTCGCCGCATTTCATCGCAACCTGCAAGGAGGCGGCATCGCATTGCGCAAATTGGTCGCAGTCATCGTTGGAACAGATCGCGGCACGACGGGCGTGTGTGTCGCCCTGGTCTCAAACGGCGAGCCAGCGCCATCTCTGCTTGTTCCATTCGTCGATATCGATCCACAAACTCGTTCAGATCACTCTTGAGGTTTTCGCGACATGGGTTCGACGCTCGAATTCATCAGAGGCGTGCTTCGTGATTCCCCAAATCCAGAAATCGGAACATCGGTCTGGCGTGCTCACACGGGCAGAGTGTCCAATTCGTTTACTGCAGAAGAGCAAGTTTGCGAACGACTCGTCAATAGTTGGCTGGACGGGTGCATCGACATTGGCGCGGTGTTTGGCCTGAAACTGGTACAGGAGTTGGTTCGGGAGCTCCCAATGCGCGGCGTTCCAGCGACTTACCGTGCACGCTTCTTTCCTTGTGCAGCGCCCCCGACCAGCCCGCTTCAATTTGGACCACCTCCTGGGAGTCGCTCCAAGGGGCGTTACAACAGAACCGGGCAATCTGCGTTATATCTGAGCGCTGATCTATTGGGGCTGAAAGCCGAAATGGAGCGAAGCGAAGACGACACAAATCACCTCTACTACGCCCGCTATCGCCCTATCGACTCGCTTTCGGTTGTTGACTTATCCGATGCCAACATACATGCCGCCCTGCAGTTGGCATTCGATCGAGCGGAGCGTCTGGATACTCCGTATGAAACAAGTCAGATGCTCGCCGACGTGGTTCGATCGCTTGGGATTGATGGAATGATTGTTCCCGGTGTGCGCGGAGCCCCCAATCATCATTACCGCAATGTCGTGCTGTTTAATTGCAAAGATTGGGAGAAATGGGTGGATACCTCGCACCCTCCCCAAAATCTTATCAATTGCGTTGGCATGTTGACCTAGACAGATTGCATATATGCCTAGCCAAAACAAATAGCCGCGCCAACTCCACTCGGCACGGCTTAATTGTCACTCCCGTGTGATTTTCGTCAGCGTGCCGTCCATGCCGGTCGAGGTGAACTCGAAATCCACCTGATCACCGGACTTCAAACCGCTAATGTCGATGTCGCCGGCCTTGAAGGTCATGGTCATTGCAGGCCATTTCAATGCTTCGACCGGACCATGGGCAATGGTGACCGTGCCGGCGGTGGTATCCACGGCTTCTACCTTGCCCGAGGCGGAGGCCACAGTGGCCTCGCTAGGCATGTCGGACATGGGCGCTGCGGGCGACGCCGACTCTGTCGTCGCGGCCTGCTGCTGTGGTGCAGCAGTCGCTTCGGATTTGGTGGCTTCGCCTTGCGGTGCCGAACAGGCAGCGAGCAAGAGAACAATCAACAAGCTAGCAACGGTTTTCATCATGACTCTCCTATAGTGGGGCTGGCCGCAAAGGAAAATGCCTCCCGACGCGGCAGCCTGCGCGCACAAGAGATCGATGAGGCGAATAGCAATGGTGCGCTCATGTCATGACCCAAGCGGGCTCCGCACTAGGCGCCGCCGTTGCAACAAGGCATAGGCAGCGGGAATCACCAGCATCGACAACAGGGGCGCACTGAGCATCCCACCGACCATCGGGGCGGCAATGCGTTGCATGACTTCGGAGCCTGCCCCGCCGCCAAGCAGGATCGGCAACAGACCTGCGAGGATCACGGCAACAGTCATCGCTTTGGGCCGCACACGTTGCACCGCACCTTCGCGAATAGCCGCCTCGAGCTCAGCCTCGTTCGCATGCGGATTCACTGCGAGCTGTCGTTCCCAGGCGTGGCGCAAGTACAGCAACATGATGATGCCGAACTCCGCGGCGACGCCTGCCAAGGCAATGAAACCAATCAGCGTGGCGACCGACACGGCGTGGCCCATCGCCCAGATCAGCCATAGCCCACCGACCAGCGCGAGCGGCAGGCTGAGCATGATGATCGCGGCTTCCGAAGCGCGCCGGAACACGAGATAGATCAGGCCGAAAATGATCACCAGCGTCGCAGGCACGACCACGCGCAACCGCTCGCTGGCGCGCTTGAGGTACTCGTACTGCCCAGACCATCCCACGGCATAGCCGGCGGGCATCGAAACCTGCTTGGCAACGGCGCGTTGCAGGTCGGCCACGACCGAGCCGAGATCCCGTCCGGCGACGTCGACGTAGACGTAATTGCTCAGGCGGGCATTGTCGCTGCGCAGCATCGGCGGGCCTTCGCTGACGCCAAGTTCAGCCACCTGCCCCAACGTCAGTTGCGCGCCGCTAGGTGCCAGTAAAGGCAGTTGCGCCAATGCTGCCGGCGAATCGCGAACCGTGCGCGGATAGCGCACCACCACCGGATACCGCTCGCGGCCCTGGATCGTTTCAGACACCGGCTCACCACCCACAACCGTCGCGATCAGGCGCTGTACGTCCGCTTGGCTAAGCCCGTACCGCGCGGCGACATCCGGTTTCACCTTTACATCAAGATAGCGACCACCGGCGATGCGCTCAGCGAGTGCCGAACTCACGCCGGGCACTTTGCGCGCGACCTGTTCGATGCGATCGCTCAACTGCGCCAGCACGGCCACGTCCGGCCCCGAGACCTTGATACCGATCGGGCTCTTGATGCCGGTGGCGAGCATGTCGATGCGGTTGCGGATCGGGGGCACGAACAGGTTCGTCAGCCCAGGAACCTTGACCGCGCGGTTCAGTTCCTCACGAAGCTTCTCCGGCGTCATGCCTGGCCGCCATTGGCTGCGCGGCTTGAAGGTGATCGTCGTTTCGAACATCTCCAGCGGCGCCGGGTCGGTAGCGGTCTCTGCGCGGCCCGCCTTGCCGAACACATGATCCACCTCGGGCACGGTCTTGAGCATGCGATCGGTTTGCTGCAGCAATTGTGATGCCTTGCCAGCGGACAAGCCCGGCAATGCCGAGGGCATGTACAGCAGCGTGCCCTCTTCCAGCGGCGGCATGAACTCGCTTCCCAGACGCAGCAACGGAATCAGGCTGAGCAACAGCACGACGCCGGCCAGCGCCAACGTGGTTCGCGGAAAACGCAACACGGCGTCCAATACCGGTCGGTACAAGGCGATCAGGGTGCGGTTGATCGGATTGTCTTTTTCCGCGCGGATGTGACCGCGGATCAGGTAGCCCATCAGCACCGGAATCAGAGTGATGGAGAGGCCCGCAGCGGCAGCCATGGCGTAGGTCTTGGTGTAAGCCAACGGTGAGAACAGGCGCCCTTCCTGCGCCTGCAGGGCGAACACCGGCACGAACGAGAGGGTGATCACCAGCAGGCTGACAAATAGCGCGGGGCCGACCTCGCTGGCGGATTCGGCGATCAGCGCCCAACGCTCGTCGCCCTCCGGGTCACGATGTCGAGCCTCGCGGAACTGCTCCAGGTGCTTGTGCGCGTTCTCGATCATCACCACCGCCGCGTCGACCATGGCGCCGATGGCGATCGCGATGCCGCCCAGCGACAGCAGGTTCGCGGTGATGCCTTGGGCATGCATCACGATGAAGGCCGCCAGTACGCCGAGCGGCAAGGTGATCACGGCCACTAGCGAGGAGCGCAGATGCCAGAGGAACAGTGCGCACACAAGCGCGACGACCAGGAACTCTTCACCCAACTTGCGAGTAAGGTTGCGGACAGCGTCGAGGATCAGTTCGGAACGGTCGTAGGTGGGAACGATTTCAACGCCGGGCGGCAGGCTGGCTTTCAGGTCCGCCAGCTTGGCTTTCACCGCCTCGATCGCCGCCAAGGCATTTTTGCCCGAGCGCAGAATGACCACGCCGCCGGCGACCTCCCCTTCCCCATCGAGCTCGGTGATGCCACGCCGTAGCGTCGGCCCGCGTTGCACGATCGCCACATCCTGCAGCAGCACGGGCACGCCATCGACACCGGTCGTGATCGGCACGCGTTCGAAGTCGGCCCGGCTGCGCAGATAACCTTCGCTGCGCACCATGAACTCGGCTTCGCCCTGCTCTATCACCGAGCCGCCAGTCGCGCCGTTGGCCGCCTGGATCGCATCCACCAATTGCGTGACGGTGAGCCCTCGCGCGGCGAGCGCTTGCGGGTTCGGTGTGACTTGCCACGCCTGCACCATGCCGCCAACGCTGGCGACTTCGGCCACGTCAGGCACGGTCTTGAGGTCGTAGCGCAGAAACCAATCCTGCAAGGCGCGCAGCTGTCCGAGATCATGACGACCGGTGCGATCGACCAGCGCGTACTCGTAGATCCAGCCGAGGCCGGTGGCATCCGGCCCGATCGCCGGGCTGACCTGCGCCGGCAGGCGATCGCGCACCTGGCTCAGATATTCAAGCACGCGCGAGCGCGCCCAGTACAAGTCGGTCCTGTCGTCGAACAATACGTAGACGAACGAGTCGCCGAAGAACGAGAAACCGCGCACTGCCTTGACGCCCGGCACCGACAGCATCGTCGTGGTCAAGGGATAGGTGACCTGATCCTCGACGATACGCGGCGTCTGCCCCGGCCATTCGGTGCGGATGATGACCTGGGTATCGGAGAGGTCGGGCAAGGCGTCGAGCGGCGTGCGTGCCACCGACCAGATGCCGAGCACGGCGAGCGCGGCCGCGGCGACCAGCACGAACAGTCGATTGGCGATCGACGTGCGGATGATGCCGGCGATCATGGCTGCGGTTCCGTAGCCGACACATCACGCACGGTGCAATCCGCACTCGCCTCCGGCGCAAACTTCGGCACCAATTGCATGTCCATGAAGGGCGATTTGCCGGGCTTGTCGAAGTGCTTGTCCGCTACCATCGGGTCGTACCAATAAAGCACCGGGCATTGCCGATCTGATGGCGATACCGACGACGATGGCTTCGTCGAAACCGCGGACGTGGTGGGCTTCGCCGGCATCGTTTTTGAAGACGCGGCCCGCGCCGGTGCGACTGGCGCAGCCGGCGGTGTCATTTCGGGCATGCCGGGCATGACCTCGGGCGGCATCTGCGCCTCATCGTCGGCAGCGATCGTCTCGGCGCCGGCGTTGAGGCGTTCGAGCGCCCCGGAGAGATTGGCTTCCGAATCAATCAGGAACTGTCCCGAAGCCACCACGCGTTCGCCGCCTTTCAGGCCGGCAAGGATTTCCGTCATACCGTCGCTGCTGCGCCCGGTCTGCACGCGCACGGGCTGGAACGTGTTGTCCGCGCCAAGCACGATCACCCGCGCCTGCGTTCCGGCGTTGATCACTGCATCCGATGGCACCAATGGGTGTTCACTGCCTGCGGTCGGTTGCAGCGTGATCTGCGCAAACATGCCCGGTGCGAGCGCACCGTCCGGGTTGTCCAGCACGATGCGGGCCCGTTGCGTGCGACTGGTCATATCGACCTGCGGCAGTAGTGTCTCGACGTGACCCTGGAACGTCTCGCCGGGCAGCGCATCGACGCTCGCATCCACCGGCGTCCCGGCCTGGATGCCCGCGACGCCCGCCTGCGGGATGGCGGCTTCCAGCCAGACCGTCCGCGTGCCGTTGATGCGGAACAGCAGCGTGCCCATCGGCGCGGACTGGCCTTCGCGTGCGCCGATTTCGCTGACGACGCCGGTGACAGGCGATGTCAATGTGATGCGACCGCCGCGGGCACCGCTTCCCGCCGGCAGGCCCAACGCATGCAGGCGCTCACGGGCAGCTGCCTGCAGGTCTCGTGCTGCGGCGGAACGGGCGTTACCCAATGCTTGTGCTTCCGCGATGGCGGTGTTCCAGCTCGGCGCGATGATGCTGACCAGCGGCTGCTCGGCGCGCACCGGTTCGAACGGCGCACGCACGTGCAGGCGTTCGACGATGGCATCGACCCGCGCGCTCACGATGTGCTCCTGGCGCAGATCCCAGCCGATCGTGCCGGGCACGCGAATCGCGCTGTCCAACCGGCCGCGTTTCACTTCGACCGTGCGAATGCCCAGGTTCTGGCGCACGCCGGGGGCGATCGCGACGCCGCCCGCAGTCGCCTCATCGGCGTACTTCGGCACCAGTTGCATGTCCATGAACGGCGACTTGCCCGGTTTGTCGAAGTGTTGGTCCGGCACCATCGGGTCGTACCAGTACAGCACCTTGCCTTCGCCGGACGTCGTACTCGCGCCGCCAGTTGCGGATACTTGATCGGGCGAACGGCCCCACCAGTAACCGAGACCGAGCGCGGCCAGCAATGCGACCGCCACGGCGGCAATCGCGACGAAACGACGGGAACGGGTCATGGCTGTGCCTCCGTCGGCAACAGGAAGGCCAACGCGGCCCAGGCGCGCCCCAGTTCGCCGAGATGCTCGGCGTGGGCGAGATGGACATCGAGCTCGTCACGCCGGGCGTCGAGCCACGGTTGCAGGTCACCACCGGCACGGTAGGCGGCCAGCGTGGTCGCGCTGCGGTCCTGCGCCAGCGGCAGCAGTGCGTCTTCGTGCAACACGACCTGGCGCTTCAACCCGTCCCAGCGGGCGAGATCGGCACGTATGCCTGCGGCTTCCTGCCGACGCAGATCCTCGCGCGTGGCCAGTGCGGCCTGATACTCGGCCTCGCGCGCCGCGACCCCGCGGTCTTGCCGGTTGCGCGTGAACAACGGCAGGCCGATGCCGACCTCGAACATGATCATGTCGTCACGGCCACCAGCCCGCTGGCCGTAGGAAGCACCCACNCTCCAGACCGGGCGCTTGTCGGCGCGGGCGACATCGATTGCGGCAGCGGCGGTTTCGACCTGCGCGGTCGCCGGCAACAGCGGCGCGATCTGATCGAGCGCGGCGAGCAGCGTGGCTTCCGAAACCGGGAGCGCATCGAAATTCGGCGCCGTATCGCTGACCTCGATCGCGCCATCACCAAGCCAGCGCGCCAGAGCAGCTTGTGCGGCCCTCTTCTCCGCGCGCGCCGCTTCGATGCGGTTATCCAGTTCCAGCAGTGCGGCTTGAGTGGCGAGGGCATCGCTTACCGCTTCACCGCCGCCAGCCACGCGCGCCTTGGACACGTTGGCGGCCAAGGCCGCTTGCTCGCGCAGCTTCTGCAGCGCCAATAGTTCGCGCTGCGCCGCCCATACGCCAATCCATGCCTCTGCGGCGGCACGACGCACAGCAAGTCCTTCGGCTTCGGCCTGCGCCTGCGCCTCGTCGAACTGACGCGCCGCGAAGGAACGACGCGCCGAGCGCTTCGCCCGGGACGGAATTTCCTGCCGCACGCCGATCTTTTTCATGGTCATGTCGTCGACGCGCGTATCGAAGGCGTCGCGGCCGGTGACCGGCAAGTTGTCGATGCCGAGGGTCAGCATCGGGTCGGGCAAAGCACCGGCCCGGGCGGCTTCTTGCTGCGCGGCCGAGACGCCAGCGCGCCGTGCTTCGAGCATCGGCGCGCGTTCGCTGGCAAGGCGCACGGCCTCGGGCAATGTAAGTGTCTGGGATGCGGCCCAAGCCGCCAGCGGTGTCGCCAGGGCAGCGACGCACAGGGTTCGGGCCAGCACGCGCACGCAGGCGCTCCGGGACCGGCAATGATCAAAGCGGGAGTTCATGACACCTCCGAAACAGACAAGGCAACGCGCACGGCGCATGGGCGCCGGCGCGGATTCGCTACGTCGTTTCGGGGGCTAAATCAGAAGACTGCAGAAACGCAGCCGTGGCGGTGGATCGGATCGTGCGATCGGCACGTCGGTCTGGATGGCGACGTGGGAGACGGCTGGCACATCGACCGGTGTCAGGATGATCGGCGGCAAGGCCAGCGGCGGGATCGATAGCTTCGCTGTGTCGGTAGTGACTGTGTAGTCAGGATTACAGTGCTTCTGGCAAAGCAGCGGATTGTTCCCGTCCTGCTGCTGTGCCATGCCCATTTCGGCGCAAGGCTCGGCCATCGCCACGGCCTTGGCGGACACCTGCTCCACGGGGCACAGATACGCAGCCAGCGCCGCCTGCTGGAACAGCAGGCAGACGATCACCAGGACGGCGATCTGTAGGCGGTGGCGGGCGCGCCGGGTCATGGGCGAGATGGTACTCCTCTGCACGCGGGCAAGCCGTATAGCCCATAGACGCGGATTGGCGCGGCGAGTTCCCGACATCCGGGGTCCAACCGACTATCCACAGCAGGGTCTTTGCTGCTGGATGGGCGGACACGACACCGTGCCGTAGGAGCAAAAGACACAGCAATCGCCCGGCTTGGGCCGTAGTAGCTCACCACAGGCCGCGCACTCGTAGAAGAACTGGCACGCCGTCGTCGGCATGGTCTCGACGGCCCGGTGCCCGCATTGCGGACATGTCAGCGTGCTCTGCAGCTGCAGCTCAGCCACCCTTTTCCCTCACGCTGGCAGGAAAGCCGGCGTCCGTGATGGCCCGCGTGACGACAGGCAAGCTCGTACGCTCGTCGTCAAACGTCACCGTCACCGTGCCTACCTGGGTGTTTATCTGCTTGCTCGTCACGCCCGGCACTTGGTCCAGGGCCTTCTCGATCGTGATGCTGCAAGCGGGACAGGTCATGTTTTTGACGTTCAGCACGACCTGCTTGGGTGTCGCCGCAAGCGCTACGCCGACCCAAGTCAACATCACCATGCCCAATATGGATTTGTACATCGATCGTCTCCTACAGAAACCAGCCCACGTAATAGGGAAAGAGCAGCAGCAAGCTGATCAGCACTGTGGCGATCCACAGCCAATGTCTGCGGCGGCGCAGGATCCGAGGATCCATGCACGCTCCGTCGGTACGGCAGCGGGATGCCGGCCCATAGAGGTTCCAGAAGGCGAGGCCCAAGCACGCCAGCGTGGCGGCGCTGAACCACGGTCGCCAAGCATCCAGCGCGGTGAGGTTGGCGATCCAGGCACCGCTGATGCCCAGCAGCACCAAGACCAGAGGCACAACGCAGCACACGGACGCCGCGATGGCGGCGAGACTCGCTGCAACGATGGCTGGAAGGGAGGATTTGGCGGGGAGCCTGACCATGGGCGCATACTACGGTCTGTACCTAGGTACGGAGTCAAGCCATGGCCGCGAGTGCCCTCACCATCAGCAAACTGGCGGCTTCCGCCGGGGTGCACATCGAAACCGTGCGCTACTACCAGCGTCGCCGATTGTTGCCGGAGCCTAAGCGGCCGCTGGGCGGTTTTCGCCACTACGGGCCGACCGATGTCACCCGCCTACAGTTCATCCGGCGCGCCCAAGCGATGGGTTTCACCCTAGATGAAATTGCCGGGCTGTTGGAACTCAAGGGCAAGCGGGCCTGCGAACAAACGCGTCAACTGACCGAACTCAAACTGGCCGATGTTCGCCAACGACTCGATGCATTACATCGTTTGGAAGGCGATCTGATGCACCTCATCGCCGAATGCAGTCAAGCGCCTGCCGGCGAGTCGTGTCCGACCCTGGATCGTCTAGAACATGCAGAGGAGCACCCGGGGGACGATGTGCCGCGATAGGCCGATCAGGCATGACCATGTTCATCTTCACATGGCGTCATTTCGACTTGCAGCGTCGCGTGATGAATGTTGAACCGCTCTTCCAGTGCGGCGGCCAGTGAGCGCCGGACCTGCTCTCCATCGCCCCCGTCGCGCAACACGACATGCGCAGTCAGCACCGGCTCCTTGGAGCCCAAAGCCCAGGCATGCAGGTCGTGCACCGCCGTCACATTAGGATGCGACAGCATCATGGTGCGCACCTCATTCATTTCCAGACCATGCGGCACGCCTTGCATCAGCACCTGACCGGCCTCCCGCAACAACGTCCATGTGCGCGGCAGCACCCACAGACCGATCAGCACAGCAATGATCGGGTCGGCGACTTTCCAGCCGGTGAATTTGATGACCAACGCGCCGAGTATGACGCCGACGGAGCCCAGCATGTCGCTCCAGACCTCGAGGTACGCGCCCTTGACGTTGAGGCTGGTGCCACTGCCCGCCTTGAGCAGACGCATTGAGATCAGATTGATGACCAGGCCAATCGCGGCGATCACCATCATGCCAGTCGAGGCGACATCCGGCGGATCGCGAAAGCGGCCGACGGCCTCCCAGAGGATATAACCGGCGACCAGGAACAGCAGGCCACCGTTGATCATCGCGCCGATGGCCTCCATCCGCGCATAGCCATAAGTGCGCTTGGCGTCAGGTGGGCGTCGGCTCAAACGCACGGCGAACAATGAGATCGCCAGTGCGATGACGTCGGTGCCCATATGTGCGGCATCGGACAGCAACGCCAGGCTGTTGGTAATCAATCCACCGATAACCTCTGCAATCAGGAATGCGGTGGTGAGACCGAAGGCCCACCACAATGGCTGTTCGTGCTTGATTTCACCCGTACCGTGATCGTGTCCCGCACCCATAAGAAGTCCTCTGCAATCGAATGATGAATTTGAATGCGTTATTCGGTCTGCGGACCCGCACCAAGCGCTGTCCGGGCCAGTTCGGGCACCCGTCGAATGTGGCGAGCGAGCAGCGCCACCGCCAGTGCGAGATTCACCCAAGCCAGGGCCGTCAGCACGGCGATCTCGCGCTCGGGCGTGGCTTGGTAGAAGAAGGCCAGCGCCAATTGCGTCACGAATAGGCTCGCCAGGGCCAATGCCCCCCAGAGACTCAGCCGCAGCGGCAACAGCAGCGCCAGCGCGAACAAGGATTGCGCGGCCGTCAGGAAGAACTCCTCGTGCTGACGGGCATCCAGCGGCAACGACATCACTTGACCAGCGCCGATGCTCATCGCGATCGGCAGCATGCCCACCAGCAAGGTCCATTGGTTGATCTTGTCGCTGATCATGGTGGTCAAACCGGCGCGAGCGCGACCATCGAGCACGAACAGGATGGCGATGGTGACCGCCGGCGCTTCGCTGGCCAGCGGCGCCAGCCACTGGATCAGCAGGAACTCGTCGACGCCTAGGCGGCGGCCCGAAGCCACGAGGGATTCAGCGAAGGGCTCGGCGGCCAGCAGGATGACGCCCGCCGCCGCGATGCTCATGATCGCCATCACCGTCCAGCGCTTGGTGGGCGACAACTGGGCGATGACCGCACCCGGCCCCGGCTCCTCGTCTTCATCCTCTTCTTCGTTCTCGGCCCGAGAGGTTCGCCACAGGTAGAAGCAGAACAGCGCGCCCAACACGATGAAATCGAACACGCCGATGCTGTTTTTCAGGACGATGATGAAGGCATACGCACTGGCCAGGGCGAGAAACACGATCTCGACCGCGTTCTCGTATTGCAACGCAATTCCGCGCTGCCGCGAGCGCCACCAGTGCAACCCCACCAGCAGCGGCCACGCCAAACCGATCAGCAGCCGATTGGCGCCGGTCATGTTGGCGGCAGCGTAGGCAACGTAACCTGAGGCCGGATCCTGGCCGGCGCGGTAGGCGTAGTAGAAGTCCACCGCGTACTCGGGCAGCACGGTGATCAGCGCAACCACCGCCAGCACGAAACCTGTGGCGATGTACTTCTCCGCAGCCTCGGCACCCCACGACAACAGGAAGCCCGCGGCCAGGATCGCCACCCCGAACAGGGCCATGTCGCCCAGGGCCCCGACGCTGCTCCCGATCACGCGCAGGAACAGCGCAGGCACGACGGCCAGCGCTGCCACGCCCACCGGAACCACGAACTCGCGCACTGCGTTGTGTGCTCGTGTCACGGGTCTGCTCCTATACGGCGCCGTCGATGGGAAACGCCTGCTCGACCGGGCTGACATAGACCCATCCGGCATCCGGTCGGCCCGTATGCCCGATCCGGCGGAATATCTCCACCGCCCGCGCTACGTCGCTGTCCTCACAGAACAATTCCATCTGCACTTCGTTGATCACCTGATCACCGAACTCGACGGAATACTCCTGCTCGCGCGCACTGAGTGCGCGCAGCAGGCCTTTCACATCGAACAGGCTGAGTCGCTGGAAGCCGGCGGCTTCCAGCGCGTGGATCAGGTCCGAGACGCGATTGCGATGCACGAACGCCTTGATCTGTTTCATGCCGCAGTCTCCTGAGAGTGACGCTCAGCCGCCTGGCGGTCGGAGCGGTTTTCAAGCCATTCGTACAACACCGGAAGCAGGATCAACGTGAGCAGTGTTGAGCTGATCAGGCCGCCGACGACCACCGTGGCCAAGGGACGCTGTGTTTCCGCGCCCACACCGCTCGAGAGCAGCATCGGCACCAAGCCAAGGATCGCCACGCTCGCAGTCATCAACACCGGTCGCAGACGCAGCGCCGTGCCCTGCACCACCGCCTCGCGCACCGACAGGCCTTTTTCACGCAGTTCGTTGAGGAAGCTCACCAGCACGATGCCGTTGAGCATCGCCACACCGAACACCGCAATGAAGCCGATCGCTGAAGGCACCGACAGGTACTGCCCTGTGACAAACAACGCCAGCAGGCCGCCGATGGTGGCAAACGGTACGTTGGCCAGAATCAGTGCGGCATACTTGATCGAGTTGAAGGCGGTATACAGCAGCACGAAGATGAAGAAGATCGTGACCGGCACGATCAACGCCAGCTTCGCCAAGGCGCGCTGTTGGTTCTCGAACGCCCCACCCCACTCGATCCAGTACCCCGGCGGCAGCTTCACCTGTTGCTTGATCGCCGCCTCCGCGTCCTGGACGAAGCCGTCAACATCGCGGCCACGTACGTCCATCTGGATCACGGCATAGCGTTGCAGCTGCTCGCGGCGGACAAAGGAATAACCCTCGGCCACGTCGATTTCCGCCACTTCCGACAATGGCACCAGGGCGCCAGTCGCCGTGCGTAGCGGAATGCGACGCAACGACTCGACCGAATCGCGTGTTGCGTCATCCAGTCTCACCGCGATGTCGAAGCGCTTCACGCCATCGAGCAGCACGCTCACCGGTTCGCCGCCCAAGCCGTTGCGGACGATGGTCAGCACCTCCTCGGCGTTCATGCCGTGGCGGGCCAGTTCGTCGCGTTTGACCGCGATGCGAATCTGCGGTTTGCCGATGTTGGCCTCCAAGGCCAGATCGGCCACGCCCGGCACCTTGTCCAGGACGCGCTTGATGCGCCCGCTGAGCTTGTCGAGTTCGCCCAGGTCTTCGCCGTAGAGCTTGAGCGCCAAGGTGGCACGCACGCCGGAGATCAGCTCTTCGACGCGCATCTGGATCGGCTGGGTGTAGCCGGGCACCACGTTGGGAACCACCTTTTCCAGCGTCTCCTGCATCGCCGCTTCGAGCTGCTTGATATCGCGACCCGACTTCCACTCGTCCTCGGGCTTGAGCGCGGTGTAGATTTCCATGTAATTGACGTCGGCGGTCTCGCCCTTCTCGGCACGGCCGATCATTGCCAGCGTGGTCTCTACCTCGGGAAACTGCTTGAAGGCCGCGGCGATGGTGTTGCTGGTGCGGATCGATTCGTTGAGCGAGGTCGACGGAATGCCCGTGATCCGCCACATGATCGAGCCTTCCTGCAACTGCGGCATGAACTCCTTGCCCAGGAACGGGAACAACGCGAGGCTCGCCACCAGCGCCACGACAGCACTGACCACCACCACGCGCTTGCGTGCCAGCGCCTTCTCCAGCAGTGGCCTGTAACCGCGCTTGATCCGCGCCACCAGCCAGGTGTCGCGTTCCGGCTTTGGCTTGAGGATCATCGAGGCCAACACCGGGATCAGCGTCAGGCTCAGGATCAGCGATCCGGCCATCGCGAAGGCGATGTTGAACGCCATCGGCTTGAACATCTTCCCTTCCAGTCCCTCCAGCGAAAACAGCGGCAGGAACACCACGATGATGATGCCGATCGCGAAGGTGATTGGATTGGCGACTTCCTTCGCGGCGGCCAGCACAGCGGATGTCTTATCGACCTTCTCGCCGTGCTCCAACCGCTCGGCCATGATCCGGAACGCGTTCTCGACCATCACCACCGCGCCGTCCACCATCATGCCGATGCCGATCGCCAAGCCCGCGAGTGACATCAGATTGGCGGACAAGCCGACCTGCCCCATGCCGATGAAGGCAATCAGCATTGCCAGCGGTAGCGTGACGATCACCACCAGTGCCGAGCGGACCTCCCCAAGGAACAGGAACAGGATCACCGCGACCAGCAGCGAGCCTTCCACCAAGGCACGTACTGCCGTCTCCACCGCCTTGTTGACCAGATCAGTGCGTTCGTAGATTGGCTTGAGCACCATGGTCTTGGGCAGGGCATCACGCACGACATCGAGCTTGCCCTTGACCGCCTCGACCACGTCCTTGGCGTTCTCGCCGATGCGGGCGAGCGCCTGGCCCATCACCACCTCCTGGCCGTCACGGGTCACCGCACCGAAGCGCGGCGCGGGCGCTTCGACCACAGTCGCCACGTCGCGCAGATAGACCGGCACACCGTCCTCGGCCTTGAGCACGATCGCGCCGATATCTTCGGTCGACTTCAGCAGGCCCAAGCCGCGCACTAGGAACTGCTCGCGGCCCACGTCCATCACGTTGCCACCGACCTGACCATTGTTGGCGGGGAGCGCATTGATGACATCGCCGAAGCCCAGCCCGCGGGCGTAGAGGCGTTGAGGATCGATCTGCACCTGATATTGGCGTTCGCCGCCGCCCCACGAACTGACGTCGTCCACGCCCGGCGCGGTGCGCAGGATCAGACGCACGGTCCACTCCTGCCAGGTGCGCAGGTCCATATCGGTGACCTGATCCTTGGTGACACCGGGGGCGCGTTCGACCGTGTACCAGTACACCTGCCCCAGGCCCGACGTGTTCGGGCCCATGCTCGGCTTGCCATAGCCTTCGGGCAGGCGGTCGCCGATTTCCTGCAGACGTTCGTTGACGAGCTGGCGGGCGAAGTAGATGTCCATGTCGTCCTTGAAATAGACCGACACGTACGACAGCCCGAACAGGCTGACCGAGCGGATTTCCTGCACCTTCGGCAGGCCGGCCAGCGCCGACTCCACCGGCGTGGTGAGCAACTGCTCGACATCCTCGGCGGCCAGGCCAGGCGACTCGGTGTAGATGTTGACCTGCACCGGTGTTACGTCGGGGAAGGCGTCGATCGGCACGTTACGTACTGCGCTGATGCCGAGAAACGCGACGACCGCGAACACGATCAGGACCAGGAACTTGTAACGCAGGGAGAGTTCAACCAGGCGATTCAGCATGGCGCACCTCCCGCATGGGCGGGTTTGGCGTCAGGGGTCATCACTCTTCTCCCAACTGCGACTTGAGCATCTGCGCCTTGACGGCGAAGGCGCCCTGCACGACCACCGAGTCGCCGGCCTTGAGACCTTCGCGGACGACGGTGCGGTCACCGATCGCTTCGCCGGTGCGGACCGGCACCGGTTCGAGTGCGCCGGCGGCGTTGCGACGGAACACCACCGTATCGCCTTCCAACTGCACCAGCGCGTCGGTCGGTACCGACACCGTGGTCGCGTCGGCATTACCATTCTTGGCAATGTCGCTGGCTTCGAAGAACACGTCGACATAGTCGCCGCTGTGCAGGAGATCGTCTTTGTTGGGTACCTCGATGCGTACCGCCGCATTGCGGGTGGTGTCCGACGTGCGATGCGCGGGATGCTGGACGGTACCCGTCAGGCGTTCGCCGTTGAACATCACCGTCGCTTCCGTGCCTGGCGTGATGCGCGGGACGACCCCCGATGGCAGCTTGGCATCGACCCAGACCACCGATTCGTCGACCAGGCGGAACAGCGTCTTGCCCGGTTCGATCTTCTCGCCGACCACGACGGCGTCTTCGGTGATGCGTCCGGCGTGCGGCGCGGTCAGGGTGAATTGGCCGCTGCTGCGCCCGGCCGCTGTGCCCGGCAAGCCATATGCCTGCGCAGTGGCACGGGCGCGATCGAGCGCGACTTGCGCCTCGTTGATCCGGCGTCCGGATACGGCCTCACGGCCAAGGGCGGAAACACGGCGCCATTCCTGTTCGGCGATACGCAAGTCCGCTTGAGCATTGGCGACGTCGACGCTGGACAGCGTTACCAGCGGTGCTCCGGCGCGTACTTCGTCACCGAGCTTGGCGTGGCGGCGCACGACCAACGCTTGGACACTAGGCGTGATCAAGGCCGTGCCATAGGCGTTGTCGAGCACTTCACCGGGCGCGCGCAGTTGCTCGCTCATCGAGGATGGCTGCAACGCTTGCACGACGATGCCGGCGGCCTTCATCGCCTCGGCATCGAGCTTGACGGGCGCAATGCCGCCTTCAATTTCGACAGTCGCTTCGGCGCCATCCGCCTCGGTCGCCGCCGACTCGGTCGATGGGGACTTGGAGCACGCAGCCGTGGTAAGCAGAAACGCCGCTGCCAGCAGCGGGGACATCAATCGGAACAGGGTCATCGAAAGCTCTCTCATGGGGTGCCCTCCAGGCCGGCCCAGCGTTCAAGCTGTCCGGTGGCGGCGAGGTAGTCGGCATAGCTGCGCCACAAGCGCGCTTCAAGTTCGGCGCCGGCGAGCTGGGTATCGAGCGTCTGTTTGAGCTGCAACAGGTAGTCGGCAGTGGACAGTTCGCCCTCGCGCCACAGACGCTCCAGTAGGTTGGCACGCCGCTCCACATCGGTGCCGCGGCTACCTTGCCAACGCGACCAGGTCGATTGCGCCGCGGCATAGCTGTCGATCGCGCGGCGGCGATCAGCGTCGAGTTCGACACGTACGCGTTCGGCCTCGGCGATCGCGACATCTGCATCGGCTTGCGCCGCCACCACTTCGGCGCGATACGAATTGCGCACGAACAGCGGGATGCTCAGCGACACGCCGACCACGTTGTCCTGCACGTTGCCGTAGTCGATGCGTCCGCCGCGAACGCCCACGGTGGGATCGGCCACCCGATTACGGCGGGCGACGGTGACTTCGCGTTCGGCGGCCAGCACAGCGGCCTGCGCGGCCTGCCAGTCGGGCAACTGTTCGATGCCGGTCTGGGGCGCCATCGGCGGCGGCAGTGCGTTGCTGGACAGCGTAACGCTCGCCAAGAGTTCCGGTGAGCCGCCGACCGCGCGGAAACGCGCTTCGGCCTCCGCCTGCTCGGCGACGAGTTGCGACTGCTGGGCTTGCGCTTCATCGCGGGCCAACAGCGCCAGATCGCGCTCCAACCCGGAAATATCGGCGGCGGCAAACTGCTTCTGCGCCAACTCGCCAAAGCGTGTCACCAGCGCCAATCGACGTTCACCGGTGCGGACTCTCTGCTGCGATGTCTGCAGTTCCGCCCAACTGGCGAGCCACTGCTTGGCGAAATCACGGCGACGTAGCTTGGCTTCAGCGGTGGCTTGATCGACTCGTGCGGAGGCCGCATCGCGACGCACGCGGCGCTTGCCCCTCAAATCGAGCGTGAGGTTGAGGCCCGCGGTAGCGGTGCGGTCCGGGCCTTCGTCGTCGCCGGCCAACTCAACTTCGGGGTTGTAGAGCGGCTGCCCGGCCGCATCGAGCCGAGCATGCGCCGCGGCCAGTTGCGCTTCGGTGGCGCGATAACTCGGGTGGTGTTGCCAGGCGGCCTGCAGCGCTTCGCGAAGTGCGGCTGGGGCCTGTGTCTCGGGAGCTTGGGCGGCTACGGCCAGGCCCGACAGCAAGCTTGCTGCCAGTGCCAAAACAGCAAGCCGCGCGACGCGACGTCGTCGCGGCGAACGAACAAGGTGCATTGGAAGATCCTCTGAGTCGACGATTTCCTCGGGCGCTCCGCGCCAAAGGGATACAACACGTCACTCAGACGATCGGTGGCCTCAGTTCCAGTGGCTGCGAGGCACTCGGTGGTAAACCGGGCGTGCCTACGGGCAGTGCTTGCGGCACCGGCACAGCTACAACCTGCGTATCCGGCACCATGGCCGCGGCATGATGGCAACCACAGTGACTGCAAGGATTGGCATGTCCGAGCTTGGTCTTCGCCGGATCGGTATCCCCGCCATCCCCTTGGGGGGCCTTCATCGTCGCGGCGTGACTGCTGTCACTGCCCAAGCCAAGATCCGAGAAATCATGCTTGGCGCATGCGGCCGCAGTACCAATTTTCAGCGCAAACACCAGCAGCACAAGCATGGCCAGCCGCGCGGAGGTGCGCAGGCGGGCAAGCAAGGTGCGGGGCGCAGCCGAATTCATCCAGTCAGCATACACACGTGGTCGGACGTTATGAAATTTCATCCGTGACGGGCGGCGGTAGCGTTGGATTCTCTGGAACCAGCATTACACGATGCCGGTTGGGTGGCAGCCGTAGTTGATTCCGGGCGCCGCCAGTCCTTCCGTGCCCCGGTGAGAACGTGAGCCGCCGTGCGCAGGAACAGCACGGCCACCAGCGCACCAATCAATAGGTCCGGCCACGGACTATCGAACCACTTCACCAGTCCCGCAGCGGCGATGACGCCGACGTTGTTGACCAGGTCGTTGCGCGAGCACAGCCAGACCGAGCGCATGTTCATGTCGTCACTGCGGAAGCGGGTCAACAATCCGAAACAAATCAGATTGCCCACGAGCGCAATGCCCGCCGCAATGGCCATGATCGGCGCGACCGGCTCCGCCCCCAACCAAGCGCGTCGACCGACCTCGATCAGCACCGCGACACCGAACAGCGCCTGGATGCCGCCCTTCAGAAACACGGCCTTGGTTCGCTGCCGCAGCGTGCCGCCGATCACCCACAGGCTTAGCACGTAGACCAGTGCATCACCGAGACTGTCGAGCGAGTCGGCCTGCAGCGCGCTGGAATCCGCCCACCAGCCGGCACCAAATTCACCCGCGAACAGCAGCACATTGATCGCCAACACGGTCCACAGCACCCGGCGACGGGCGTGGTCGCTGTTCTTGGTCAGCGTGGCAGCAGTGTCGTGACAACCACAGTCGCTCATTGCAGGGGCCTCACTTGGTGACGCGCGCCAGTACGCGCGAGGAACGGGCATTGAGATAGAAGCCACCGACCGCGATCACAGCGACCACGACCTGCGCCAACAACGATTGCCAGGACGGATACACACCGAGCCAGTCGATCCGCGGCACCGCGACCAATGCCTGCCCGATCCACCCCGCCTCCTGCAGTGCGGCGATGCCCTTGCCGACCAGCACCACTGCGAGCACGGCAATCAGGATCGAACTGATCGAGAAGAACTGACCGATCGGCAGGCGCTTGCTCATCCGCAGCATCCAATACGCGATTGCGGCGAGCGCCGCGCTGCCGGCCACCAATCCTGCGACGATTGCGCCGCCGTTGTGCTCGCTCCACATTGCGATGAAGAACAGGATCGTCTCGAATACTTCGCGGTAGACCGCGATGAAGGCGAGCGAGAAGAGGAAGATCGCCGAGCGCCGTGTCAGCGCCGCGGACATCTTGGCGTGCAGGTACTGTTGCCAGCGTCCCGCCAGGCTCTTCTGATGCATCCAGATGCCGACGCTCAGCAATACGACCGCCGCAAACAGGGCCGACAGACCTTCGGTGACTTCGCGATTCGCCCCGCTCACGCCGACCAGATAGGTGGCGATCGCCCAGGTCACCACGCCGGCCAGCAAGGCGCCAACCCAACCCGCATGNACGTAAGGGAGCACCTCGCGTCGCTCTGCCTTGCGCAGGAAGGCAATCATGCCGATTACGATCAGCAAGGCCTCGAGGCCTTCGCGCAACAGGATGGTGAAGCTGCCAAGGAAGGCGGTCGTGCTGTCGGTGTGACTGTCCCGCAGCACGCCGGCAGCGCGATCAAACAGGTTGTTGATCCGGCCGGCCTGTTCCCTCACTTCGGTGGCTGGAGTACGGCGTCCGAGTTGCGCGCGGTACTGACTCATGGCGGTTTCGATTTCGCGCATCAAGCCGCCATCACGGGCCGCCAGCGTCGGTTCGACAGGTTCGACCCCATCCAGATACGCCGAGAGGGCCAAGGCCTTGGCCTGCGTGGCATCACCCGCCGCAAAAGCCTGCACGCTGCCCGCGAGGCGCTGGCGGGCCAGTGCGAATGGATCATCCTTCGCTTCCGCGGTCGGGGCTGTGACCGCCTGTGGATGCGAACGCAGGAACGCGATGATCGCCTGAGCCTGCTGCGCCTCACCGAGCGAGGCAGCGAGGTCCGCTTCACTGATCTGGGTCAGGGATTCGAGAGTCGGAATCCGACGATGCGGCACCTTGGTGTCGCGCCACAGGATCTCGCCCTTCGCTCGCGCGTCTTCCGGATACGCGAGGCCACCGACGTAAAACGCCAGTGCCCAGCGGTCGGCATCCGACAGCTGCGTGAAGCCGGTCATGGCCGTGCCCTGGATGCCCTGCGAGATCGCCTGATATAGCGCCAGCGGGCTGCGCCGCGCCGCGCGGTCGGCATCGGTGAAGTTGATCGGAGGTGGATTCAGACTGGCCGCCAGCGGCCCATCCCCCTGCCCCGAGGCGCCGTGGCAGCCGGCGCATTGCTGCGCGTACAGCGGCGCACCCCGAGCCGGATCGGGCGCCGTGGAAGGTACCGCTGCGATCGGATAGCTCTTGAGCAGCGCGTCGGCCAGTTGGTGGGCGGCCGCGGCGACCTGTCCTGCCTCAGCCTTGGCCTCTACCGCCGCCGTCAGGCGATCCGCCTGTGCGATCAGATCCGGCTGGGTCGGCGTGGTCGGCAGCGCCGCCAGCTGCGCCCGCACGGTCGCGGCGAACTCGCGCATCTCGGCGTATTCCGCCTGCGCCACTACCTTTCCGCCCTGCACCGCGCCGGCGTAGTCCACGGCGATGTAGTCCAGCAGCTGCCAGGTCTGGCGCGGATTGACGGTCTCGGCATGAACCGTCGCCAGGCCCATGGTCCAGGCCAAACATAGAAGCAAACCGAGTCGGGCTACGAATCGCACAGTGGCGGGCATCCATGGGAGGGCGCCAGGCTGGCGCCGCACATGGGACACAGCGTAAAGTCCGTAGCTGCTACAGGGTCAAGGGCAATGCGAATGAAAATCAGTGAAGCGGCGACGGCAAGCGGCTGCCACCTGGAAACCATCCGCTACTACGAGCGTTCGGGCCTGATGCCCGCCCCGGCCCGCACTGCCAGCGGTTACCGGGAATACAGCCCTGTCGAGGTCGACCGGCTGCGCTTCATCAGCCGCGGCCGCGAGCTCGGCTTCAGCCTGGAAGAGATCCGCAGCCTGCTGAGCCTCGACGACGACCCGACCATGTCCTGTTGCGACGTCGATGTCATTGCCCGCCAGCATCTGGCTGACATTCGCGACCGTATCCGCGCACTGAACAACATGGCCGCCGAACTCGAACGCGTCATTTCCCAGTGCGCCGGCGGCGAACGCGACCGTTGCGCGATCCTGGGCGCACTACGACAGCCTCAGGAGCGCGCCACGACCTCGTCGTAGCCGTTCGTGATCGGATAACGGCGTTCGCGGCCGAATGCGCGACGCGAGATCTTCGGCCCAGGTGCCGCTTGCTGGCGCTTCCATTCGCTGGCGCGCACCAGGCGCAACACGTGATCGACCATGTCGGGTGCGAAGCCGGCCGCAACGATTTCTTCGCGCGATTGTTCCTGGTCGACATGGCGAAACAGGATCGCATCAAGCACGTCGTACGGCGGTAGCGAATCCTGGTCCTCCTGGTTTTCCCGCAGTTCGGCTGAGGGCGGCCGCTCGATCACCGCCCAGGGAATCACTGGGGCTCCACCTACTGCATTGCGCCAGCGCGCCAAGGCATAAACCTCGGTTTTGTACAGGTCCTTGATCGGCGCGTAGCCGCCGCACATGTCGCCATAGATGGTGGTGTAGCCCACGGCGTATTCGCTCTTGTTTCCGGTGGTCAGGAGCAATCCGCCCAACTTGTTGCTCAGGGCCATCAGCAACGTGCCACGGGTGCGTGACTGCAGGTTCTCCTCGGTGACATCCACCGGTCGCCCCGCAAAAATCTCGTCGATCGCGCCGAGATAGCCTTGGAATGGGGCTTCGATGGGGAGGGTCAGCAAACGCACGCCCAACGCCGTGCACTGCTCCGCGGCCAACGTATTCGAGAGATCGGCGGTGTATCGCGACGGCAACCGGACAGCCGTCACCTGCTCGGCGCCTAGCGCATCGACTGCCATGGCCAGGACCATCGCGGAATCCAAACCACCCGACAATCCGATCCAAACGCGGTCGAAGCCGTTTTTGCGGCAGTAGTCGCGCAGGCCCAGGACAATAGCGCGCCACGCCACCGCATCGCGGCCTTCGTCCGTTTCCGCTGGCCAGGCGACCGGGAAAAAGGCCCGCGCCGTGGCGTCGTAATCGGCGACGAGCCAGTGCTCCTCGAACGCCACCGCTGCCGGGTGCACATGCCCCGTGGCATCCGCCAGCAACGAGGCGCCATCGAACACGATCGCGTCTTGGCCACCGACTACATTGACATAGGCCAGCGCTACCCGGTTGCTGCGTGCCCGCTCGCTGAGCAGCGCATCCCGTTCGGCGTGCTTGTCGCGCTCGAAGGGCGACGCATTGGGCACCAGGATGATCTGCGCGCCAGCCGCGGCAGTCTCAAAAGTCGGCTCTATCCCCCACAGGTCCTGGCAGATCAAGGCGCCTACTACAACACCATTGACATCGAACACGCAGGGCCCGCCGTCGGGATCGATTGCAAAATAGCGCCGCTCATCGAACACGGCGTAGTTGGGCAGATCCCGCTTGCGGTAGGTTGCCGCGATCGCGCCATCACGCAGCACGCTGATCGCGTTGTAGACCACGGCACCAGCAGCTTGCGGCCAGCCCACAACGGCGACGATGCCAGTGACGTCCCCGGCAATGCGCGAGATCGCGGCCTTGCAATCCGCTAGAAACTGCGGCCGCAACAGCAGGTCTTCGGGCGGGTAGCCGCTGAGGCTGAGCTCCGGGAACAGCACGAGGTCGGCGGCATAACGGTCTCGCGCTTCAGCGATCAGCCCTGAAATCCGAGCGGCATTCGCCTCGACGGCCCCCACGGGAAAGTCGAACTGCGCCAAGGCGATCCGCAAACCGTCACGCATCGTCATGTCCGCCCAATGCAACCTTCATTCGACTGCTGCTGATGTCGATGACCGATCTGCCAATAGCGCCTTCATTAATGCGATTTCCGTCTTTTGCGATGCCTTGATCTCCCCGCAAAGGCGGACGATCTTAGGATCGTTGGACCGCAGTTGTTTGCACATCAGGATGGCACCGCCGTGATGCGGGATCATAGAGCGCAGGAACTGATGCTCAGTTACGGCACCCTGTTGCCGAATCAAGCACCAGAAGATCACCGCGGCCAGAAGGCCAGCCGCAATCAACGCGGCGTTGAGGCGCTTGTTTTGATACATGCCCGCCATCAGCACCAGTTCAAGTACCAGCATCGGCGCCGCCATTAGACCTGCCATGTAGAACTGGTTGACGTTGTTGTAGACGTTTTCCAGACGGTCGACCATCGCGTACATCAGGATGTACATCGCGAGGAACGACAACGCGATCATGAGCGCGAGGCGGCCATAGTGGCCTGGTCCCCTCATACCTGAATGCTTGGCCGAACCATGGTGCTGTGTGTGCGTCTGCATCACGACCTCCTGTTGCTTCTCGCACCGTGCCTGCGATCTTTCCAGGCACGGCGAGGAGATCACGACTGGCCGTTACATCGCGTGACGCTTGGCGAATTCGGCCGGACTGAGGCTGCCATCGCGGTTGCTGTCGAGCATTCCGAAATGCGGCGCCAACGGGTGCTTGGCAGGCAGTTCGCCCTTGCCGATCTTGCCGTCCTTGTTCTTGTCCAGCGCAACGAATTCAGGATCCGGCTTTGCTGCAGAGGGAGCCATGACCTGCTGTTGCATGGCGGCGTGATCATGCGCGTGGCCGGCATCCTGCGGGGATGCCGTCGCATTCCCGACAGACATCGACAGCAGCATGGCGAGCATTGGGAGAACGGTTTTCATAGAAACTCCTGCGGTTGGATCAGGTCTAGTGAGAAGACGCGCCGTGTGCGGAGGGCGCAGGTGCTGCATGCGATGCGTTCAGGGGAACTCGCGCCAGGCGCAGCGCGTTGGTGACGACCGAGACGGAACTCAGGCTCATCGCCAATGCCGCGATCATCGGGCTGAGCAGCAGGCCGAACACCGGATACAGCATGCCGGCGGCAATCGGTACGCCGATGGCGTTGTAGAGGAAAGCGAAGGCGAGGTTCTGCTTCATGTTGGCGATCGTCGCATCCGAGATCGCACGTGCCTCCAGAATCCGCCGTAGATCGCCCTTGACCAGGGTGACCTGTGCACTCGACATCGCGACGTCGGTGCCGGTGCCCATGGCGATGCCGACATCCGCCGCGGCGAGTGCGGGCGCATCGTTGACGCCATCGCCGGCCATGGCGACGCGCCGGCCCTGCACCTTGAGCTGCTGCACCAGCGCGGCCTTGTCCTGCGGACGCACTTCGCCGCGCACGTCCTCGATGCCGAGCGTGCGACCCACCGCCTCGGCGGTCGATTGCGCATCGCCCGAAGCCATCACCAGATGCAGGCCTGCCGCACGCAATGCGTTCAAAGCCGGCAAGGTCGTGGCCTTGATCGGATCGGCCACGGACACCGCGCCCGCCAACCGCCCGTCCACGGCGAGGAACATGACGCTGGCGCCCTCGCCGCGCGCCGCTTCGGCACGGGCAAGCAGTGGAGCAACATCGGCACCGACGTCGGCCATGAGCGCCTTGTTGCCGAGCGCGATGGCCTGCCCCGCGATCTGCCCGCGCACGCCCTTGCCCGTCACCGAATCAAAGTCCTGCGTCGTAGACAGCGGCAACCCGCGACGCTTGGCTTCGGCCAGGATCGCTTCCGCCAGAGGGTGTTCGCTGCCCTGCTCCAGGCTTGCCGCCAGCCGCAGCACGGTCTCGTCGTCGAAGCCATCGGCAGCGATGACCGCACGGAAGGCTGGGCGTCCTTCAGTCAGGGTGCCGGTCTTGTCGACGATCAGAGTATCGATCTTGCGCAATTGTTCGATCGCCTCGGCATCCCGGAACAGCACGCCGGCACGCGCTGCGCGACCGGTGGCGACCATGATCGACATCGGCGTGGCCAGTCCCAGCGCACACGGACAGGCGATGATCAGCACCGACACCGCGTTGAGGACGGCATACGTCCAGGACGGTTCCGGCCCGAACAGGCCCCAGCCGAAGAAGGTCAGGACTGCAATGGCCAGCACCGCCAGCACGAACCAGAAGGCGACCTTGTCGGCCATACGCTGCATCGGCGCACGCGACCGCTGCGCCTGGGCCACGAGCTGCACGATCTGCGACAGCACCGTTTCCGAACCGATCCTGTCGGCGCGGATCACCAGGCTGCCGGTGCCGTTGAGCGTGGCGCCGATCACGCGGCTGCCAGCGGTCTTTTCGACCGGGATCGATTCGCCGGTGAGCATCGATTCGTCGACGCTGGAGCGCCCCTCAAGGACTTCGCCATCGACCGGCACCTTTTCGCCCGGACGCACGCGTAGGCGGTAGCCGATGTGGACATGCTCGAGCGGAATGTCTTCTTCGCCACCGTCATCGGTGATGCGACGGGCCGTCTTCGGCGCGAGTCCCAGCAGCGCTTTGATCGCCGCGGATGTCTTCGAACGTGCGCGCAGTTCCAGCAGTTGCCCCAGCAGTGTCAACGACACGATGACCGCGGCGGCCTCGAAATACACGCCGACCCGGCCATGTTCACGGAACGAGTCCGGGAACAGATCGGGCGCAACCGTCGCGACGACGCTATAGCCGAAGGCCGAAGCCACGCCGATGCCGATCAGCGTGAACATGTTCGGGCTGCGGTTGCGGATTGATTGCATGCAGCGTTCGAAGAACGGCCAGCCAGCCCAGAGCACGACCGGCGCGCTCAGTGCAAGTTCCAGCCAGGTGCGGGCGCCCATGCTCAGGAATGTCAGCCGGTCGCCCAGCATCGCCAGCAGGAAGACCACGACGGTCAGCGGCAATGTCCACCAGAAGCGATGCGAGAAGTCGCGCAGCTCCGGGTTGTCCTCGTCTTCCAGGCTGGGCATTTCCGGTTCCAGTGCCATGCCGCAAATCGGACAGGTGCCCGGCCCTTCCTGGCGGATTTCCGGGTGCATGGGACAGGTATAGATCGTGCCTGCAGGCGCGGCGGGCGCCGCCTCGGCCTTCGGCGCGAGATAGCGCAGCGGATCGGCAACGAACTTCGCCTGGCAACGGGCAGAACAGAAGTGGTAGTCGGTGCCGGCGTGGTTGGCGTGATGCGGCGTAGAGTTGGGATCGACCTGCATGCCGCAGACTGGGTCGGTCACCGTCTGATCGGACATTGCGGCAGGCGCCTTGCTTGCACAGCAACTGCCCTGCTTTTCTTCCGTGTTCGCGCTGGCCGTGTACCGCCCGGGCTCGGCCACGAATTTTTCGCGGCAGCGCGCCGAGCAGAAGTGGTAATCGGTGCCGGCGTAGCTGGCGTGATGCGGCGTGGTCGCAGGGTCGACCTGCATGCCGCAGACCGGATCGAGGATCGTGCTCGGTTTCTGGTTCGCGTTGCTGGCGCAGCAACCGCCCTGCCCATGTGCGTCATGGTCGTGGTGAGAATGCATGTGCGTGTTCATGCGGCGTCCTCATCCAGGGCGTGCAGGATCGGGCACGCGTCCAGCGCGCCATGGCCCGGACACGCCTTGATCAGGGTCCGGAGGCCGTCGCGAATCCGAGCGAGTTCCGCCAGCTTGGCTTCGACGCCCGCGAGCTTCTGCTCGGCCGCTGCCTTGAGGCTGCCCATGTCGTCCTCGCGATGGCTCGAAAGCGCGAGCAGTTCACGGATCTCCTCCAAGGTGAAGCCGAGCGCCTTGGCGCGACGCACGAAGCGCAGGCGCAGAACATCCGCAGTTTGGTAGCGACGGTAGCCGGACGGCTGGCGTTGCGGCTCCGGCAGCAAGCCCTGCCGCTCGTAGTAGCGCACGGTGTCGATGGGGACACCGGCGCTTTGGGCGAGTTCACCGATCTTCATTGGGGGACCTCTCGTGACGGGATGCCGCCAGTCTCCACCTTTGACTAAAGTCCAGAGTCAAGCCCTTTTGCATTGGGCTCATCCTGAGCGTTCAGTGCGCCGCAAAGGCTGCGGTGGTGCCGTCCCGACGAACGAGTTCGACGGTGTACGGCTCCGCGTGCCCGTCCGGCATTTCCATGCCGGGCGACCCCATCGGCATCCCGGGAAGCACCAGTCCCTTGGCGTCGGGCTTCTCGACCAGCAGGCGCTTTACGTCCGTGGCCGGCACGTGGCCTTCGATGAAATAGCCGGCCACTTCGGCGGTATGGCACGCCCCCTTGCCATATGGCACGCCCACGCGTTCCTTCACCGGATTGACGTTGTCCTCGTCGCGCACCTCGACCTGGAAACCAGCCTGGCGCATGTGGTCCACCCACAGGCCGCAGCAGCCGCAGCTCGGGCTCTTGTGAACGACAACAAGTGGCAGCGCTTGAGCGGGTGCGGGCACTCGCGCAGCTTCGGTCGTGACCTCTGCAGCGCGTTCCGGTACCGGCGCCTGCTTGGCGCAAGCACCCAGCGAAACGACGGCGCCCAGCACCAGTACGGCCGTTGCAGCATGCATCGACATGGCCTTCCTCCTCATCGCTTCGCCCGCGAGGACCAATGGATATGGACGATGCGCCAACCGTCCGCGGTATGGCGAAGCACCATCGTTTCGGTGCTCAACATGGTTACCGGCTTGCCGTCCTTGCTTGTGTGCAGCTCGCTTTCGCTGCCGACCCACGCCAGTTCACCTGTCGCCTGGGCAGTGCGCTGCTTCAACTGCACATGCGCGCCTTTCAGGAACTCGGCATCGTGCGTCGCGTGGCCGCCCAGGTATTCGGCTTTCGAATGCTCGGCACCGCCGCTTTCGAGGATCAGCACATCGTCGGCCAGCCAGGTGCCGGCACGTTTCAGGTCACCGGCCTGCAACGCGGTCGAGAAGGCGTCCACCGCCGCGACCACAGGCTTCGCTTCGGCGGCGATGGCAGGGGCATTGGCCTTCGCGTGCTGCGCAGGGTCATGTGCCTGCGATGCAAATGGCAGGGCCAGCAGGGTCAGGAAAACGATTCGATGGATCATGGGATTCACGGCTCCGGTCAGTGTTGGTGATCGTGGCCATCGCTGGCCGGTGCGGTTTCGGGCATGTCCATGCCGGCATGCGGGTCGGCGGCGGCCGGTTTGGCTGTCGCAGGCGCCGGTGCGTCGTGGACGTGCTTCTTGCCGTCGGCATGGATGTGCACCTCACCGGACGGCGCCTTCATGTCCTTGGGCGCATCGTCGTGCGGCGGTGTGCCCGGAGGATGCGAGTGCGGTTTGGACTCATCCATCGGCATGCCCGCCATCGCGTCGTGCTCCTCGCCTTCGGCGTGCGCATCGCCTTCGTCGTGATGGTCCTCACCACCCTCGGCATGCGCGTGACCCTCGGACTCGCCGCCGCCATGCGAATGTCCACCACTGCTGGCGACGAGCGCTTGGTATTGCTCGGGCGTGAGCTTGGGCAGCGCCTGCAGGAACGCCGCCATGTTCCAGATGTACTCGTCCTCCATGCTCTTGCCCCAAGCAGGCATGCCAGACGCCTTGATGCCGTGTTTGATCACCCAGAAGGCTTTGCCGGCATCGATCGTCTCCTTGCTCAGATTCGGCGGCGCCGGATACAGGCCCTTGCTCAGTTCGGTGTCCTTCATGCCTGGGCCAAGATGGCAGCCGGTGCACATGGCGTTGTAGTTGCCAGCGCCCTGGCGAATGCGCGCCGGATCACTGAGGTCGGCAGGTCGTTGCAACTTGTTGGCGCGCACCTCGATCGAGCGTTCGCGCAGTGCTTGCAGCGCCGAATACACGGGCCGGGTATGGGTGTCGTCGGCGCCGATGTTGTAAACGCCTGACCAGACGAAACCGGCCGCCGCCACGAGGGCGACACCGGACAGGATGCTCAGCGTGAGCAAGGACTTTCGAGTAACGAATGGCATGGTGATCTCCCCGATCAGAACCAGATGCGGATGCCCGCGACGATGCGGGTGTCGTTGACGTCTTCGCCGGCGGCACGGCGGAAATCCGCGGTGCGGCCGAAGGCATGCTCACGAACGACGCCGATGTACGGCGCGAATTGCCGGGTGACTTCGTAGCGAAGCCGTAACCCGGCCTCGGCGGTGCTCAAGCCGGAACCGATGCCGCGACGTTCGTCGTTCTTGCCGTAGAAATTGACTTCAACCAGCGGCTGCAGGATCAACCGGTTGGTCAGCAGCGTTTCGTATTCGGCCTCCAGGCGCGCCGCGGTCTGGCCGGATTGGCCGAGGTACGCGGTCGCCTCTACTTCGAACTTGTATGGCGCCAGCCCCTGCACGCCGATCGCGACGAAGTCCTGCGATGCGCCCGGCTTGAAATCGTGGCGCACGCCGCCCACCACATCCCACCAGCGGGCGAATGCACGGCCATACAGGACTTCAAGGTCCGCGCCTTCAATGTGCCCACCGACTCGCTCGCCTTCGCTGCGCAGCCAGAGCTTGTTGAGATCGGTGCCGATCCAGGCTTGACCTTCCCATGCCATGCCGGTGCCATCGTCGGTATCGAAGCCTTCGAGGCGGTTGAGCAGCACATAGTGCTGCACGCTGTTGTCGTGCACCGGATGATCGTTCGGTGGCGGCGCGGCAGCCGCGCGATCTTCATCCGTCAACATCGGAATTGGCGTGAGGGGCTGGTCTGCGGGGCGCGGCATGACGTGCCCCATCGCGGAATGATCCATCGGCACCGGTTGCGCGGCGTCATGTCCCATGGCGCCGTGATCCATTGCGGCCGGCGCCTGTGCCGGCATCTCGTGGCCCATCGCCGCGTGATCCATCGGTGCAGCAGGCGTCGTTGCCTTTGGCTTCGGCGTGGTGCCGGGCTTCGCCTTTGGTTTGGGCTTTGGATTTACCTTCGGCTTGGCTTTCGGCTTGACCTGATGCTGCGTGTGGTCCTGCATTGCCGGCATCTGATGTTGTGAATGATCCTGAGTGGCCGGCGGCATCGGCATCTGGTGTTGCGAGTGGTCCTGCGCGGCGGCATTGAATGCCAGCAGCAGGCCCGCAGCGAGGGGGGCGAGTGACATGGTCGTCTTCATTCGTCGACCCTCACGGTGCGCATCATTCCCGCTTCCATGTGATAGAGCAGATGGCAGTGATAGGCCCAACTGCCGAGTGCGTCGGCACGCACGCGATAACTGCGCCTGCTACCAGGAGGCATGTCGATGGTGTGCTTGCGAACGAGGAAGTTGCCTTGATCGTCCTCAAGATCGCTCCACATGCCATGCAGGTGGATCGGATGCGTCATCATCGTGTCGTTGACCAGCACGATGCGCATGCGCTCGCCATAGTTGAGACGCAGCGGTTCGACGTCCGAAAANTTCTGCCCATTGAAGCCCCAGGCGAAGCGTTCCATGTGGCCGGTGAGGTGCAGTTCTATCTCGCGACCAGGATCACGCCCATCCGGATCGTCGAAGGCGCTCTTGAGCATCGAGTAGCTCAAAACCTTGCGCCCGTTGTCGCGCAGACCGATGCCCGGATCGTCCAGCCGCGAGCTGACCACCATGGCCTGGTTGTCGACCAGCGGGTTGCGCGTTTCGCTGGCCGGATGCGTGACCGTGCCCTCGTGGTTCATCCCCGCCATCGCGCCGTCTTTCATGGCGGCCATGTCGTGGCCGGCGTGCGGATCGGCATTGGCCGGCTTCGATGCCTGCGCCATCGCGCCATGGTCCATGTCGGCCATTCCCATGTTGGCGCCACAGCTCATTTCCATGCCCTTGCCGCCGGACATGTCCATGCCGCCCATGCTTCCATGATCCATGCCCATGTCCTGCATGGTCAGCAACGGGCGCGGATCGACCGGCGGAATTGGCGCACGCAAGCCTTCGCGCACGGCCAGCGTGCCGGCGACGAAACCGGTGCGGCCCATGTCCTGCGCAAAGATCGTGAAGGCATCCTGCCCCGACGGCTCGACGATCACGTCGAAGGTTTCGGCGGTGGCGATGCGGAACTCGTCGATGGTGACCGGATGCACGTACTGGCCGTCCGCCGCCACCACGGTCATCTTCAGGCCGGGAATCCGCACGTCGAAGTGGGTCATCGACGAGCCATTGATGAAGCGCAGGCGGATCTTCTCGCCGGAGCGGAACAGGCCCGTCCAGTTGCCCAGCGAGGTCGTGCCGTTCATCAGGTAGGTGTAGGTGTTCGCGTTGACATCCGACAGGTCGGTCGGCGACATGCGCATTTGCCCCCACATCTTGCGATCGTCGATCGTGGTCGCGAGACCATTGCGCTCGGCATCGCGCAGGAAATCCCCGACCGTGCGCATGTAGTGGTTGTCGTACATCGACATCTTCTTCAAGCGCGAGAACAGCCGGGTCGGATCCATGTCGGTCCAGTCGGACAACATCACCACGTAGTCGCGATCAAACGCGAACGGTTCGGGCTCGATCGGATCGATGATGAGCGGGCCGTAGAGTCCGGCCTGTTCCTGGAATCCAGAATGGCTGTGGTACCAGTACGTGCCACCCTGCTTCACCGTAAATCGGTACTGGTAAGCGTCGCCCCGGTGGATGCCGTTGAAGCTCAACCCCGGTACACCATCCATGTTGGCCGGCAAGAGGATGCCGTGCCAATGGATCGAGGTTTCATGGCCGAAAATCGAGCCTTCCGGCAGTGCATTGGACACGCGCAGGTTGACCGTCGTGCCCTCGCGCCAGCGCAGCAGCGGCGCTGGAATCGATCCGTTGACGGTGACTGCTGGACGCATGCGTCCGGTGAAATTCATCGGCGTCTCACCGATGGTGAGGTCGAATTCGGTACCCGACAGGACATTCGGGTTGCCGGGGCCTTGCAGTGCCCAACTGAGTTTTGGCCAGAAACCGAGGCCGGCGACAGCACCGCCTGCGGCCAATCCCTGCACGAACCGCCGCCGCGACGGCTTGGACAACCCGTCGGCATTACGGCCGAAAGCATCGGAAGACATGTGAAGCTCCATCGAAGTGTCAACGGGCCAGCACGAGCGCTGGGCCACAGCCTGCTGGCGCGTCGAACGGACGACGCGCGCAAGCGAACTGGCGCCGGGGGCGCCGAAGGACACTTAGCCGATGGGAGGTCGGATCAGATGGGGTAAGGCCGGCGTGGGATGGCCGAGGGTCATCGGCCGGACGCTACTGCCATGAAGACTCACAACTCCGTGGAAAGCCAGCATTGGCACCAAGGCGGCGGCTTGATGAACGCACGCACAGGTACAGGTGCTCGACTTGCAGCAATCGGGTGCCTGGTGGGGCTGCTTGTCCTTGGAAGGCATTGCCGCGTCGGCAGCGTCTTGCGAGTGCGAGGCCTGTCCGTTGTGGTGGCACGGCATGGCAGGTTCGGCGTCCGCCATTGTTGGGACAGGAATGCTCGCCGTTCCCTGTCCATCCGCGTGCATTTGCATCAACTGCACAGACGCCATGGCCGAGGCTGCCCCGTTGAATACCAAGGCAATGCACAGCAACAAGCGCAACAGAATGGCACGGGTGGACATGGCCTTACTTTAACCCGCCGACATGCTCAAGGTGTACAGAGAACGTGAATAGCCGCCCCAAAATCCTTTGACCATAGTCAAGGGTTTGTCCCGACAAACAAGCATTGGCCACATCAGGCAGCGTCTTGTTCGTTGGATGCAATGCCACTCGATGCCGGGCGTTCGATAAACCGCAAAATAGCCAATCCCGCGAGTGCACCGACGCATTGTGAGGCCACGAACAAACCCACATTTTCAGGACGAATTCCCGCAAACGTTTGAGTCAACGAACGCGCCAACGTCACCGCAGGGTTCGCGAACGACGTGCTGGCGGTGAACCAGTAGGCGGCGAAGATGTAGCAGGCGACCAGCGCCGGGATCGCGGTGGGACGATGGCGGATTCCCAGCAGGATTGTCAGCACCAGTCCGAATGTGGCGACCGCTTCGCTCAGCCACTGTGCCTGACCGGTACGCGCATGGGTGCCCGGCTGCAGCAGTGGCAGATCGAACATCGCATGGGCCAGCATCACCCCGGCGATGGCCGCGAGCACTTGCACACCGATATAGGCGATCGCATCGCGCGTCCGCAGTTCACCACGCAGGCGCATCACCAGGGTGACCGCAGGATTGAAATGGGCGCCGGAGATCGGTCCCAGCACGGCGATCAGCACGTACAACACGCCCGCAGTTGCACCGGCATTGGCGAGCAGCGCGATCGCATCATTCCCCTGGGATAGGTTGACGCCCATGATGCCGGAGCCCACCACGCACGCGAGCAGCAGCGTGGTGCCGAGAAACTCGGCCAGCAGCTTCTTGCGCAGCGCCATCAGAGTTCCGCCAGCAGCGTCTTGACGCGTTCTGCTATCTCATCACGCACGGCCCGGTAACCGTCGTCATCGAAGTGCTTCGGATCGGGCAGCGCCCAGTCCTCGCGCCGCTTCGCGGGTACCCAAGGACAGTTGTCGCCACAGCCCATGGTGATGACGGCGTCGAATGCACCGTCGATCTCGTCCAGCGACTTCGACGCGTGCGTCGACAAGTCATAGTCCAATTCGGCCATGAAGCGGACGGCTTTCGGGTTGATCTGGCCGGAAGGCTTGGAGCCAGCGCTCAACGCCTCGACCTGATCACCGCCGTAGAGGTGTGCGAAGGCTTCGGCCATCTGGCTGCGGTTTGAGTTTTCTACGCACACGAACAAAACGCGCTTCATGGGTCAGACTTCCTTCCCGATGAGGCGCAAGGCTTGCTCGCGTGCCAGGTGGTCGAGCTTTTCCAGTGGTAACGCCAACAAGAGCTCTACCCGACGACGCAAGGTGAGCCAGGCATCCTTGAATCCCTTCGGATCGGTGGGGTTCTTCGCCGGATCCGGCACGCCCCAATGCGCGAGCGCCGGGTGGCCTGCCCAGACGGGACATGTTTCGCCGGCGACGTTGTCGCAGACGGTAATGATGAAATCCATCTGCGGCGCCTCGGGAGCCGCGAACTCATCCCAGCGCTTGGGACGCAGTTCCGAAGTATTCAACCCCAGGTCCGCAATGAGCTTGATGGCCAATGGCTGCACCGAAAGGGCAGGTGTGCTGCCTGCGCTGTAGGCACGGAAACGGTCTTTGCCCATGTGATTGAGCAGGGCTTCGGCCATCTGGCTGCGTGCCGAATTGCCGGTGCACAAGAAGAGCGTGTTGAAAACGCGTTGTTCAGTCATGACGGGGTTCCAAGGGCAGAGATCAGCAGCAACCGGATTGTGGTGCGCAACAGGACGTCGCCTGCTCCGGGCGTGGCTTCATCGAGGACACATCGGGGCTGCAAGCGGCGCCATCCGTCGCGCAGGGCGCATCCCCGGCGTAATAGGTTGTTGCCTCGCCTACCGTTCGGAAGGTTTCCCAGCGCGTGCCCTGCGGGTCTTCAGTCCACAGCTTGTCCGACTGTGCGTAACAGCAGATCGTGGCCTCCTCCGGCACCACGGCGCCACCAGCCGCGTCCAGACGCTCACCAATGGCTGACAACGCCTCGGGGCTCTCGACCTGGAAGCCCAGATGGTCGATGCCCGGCGCGCGGCCAGTGTTGGAGATCGCGAAGTTCACCAGTGGGTCCTCAAGCATCCACTTGGCGTAGTCGGTCTTGAGGACGGTGGGTTGTGCCGCAAACAACTCCGAATAGAAGCGCACGCTTGCGGCAAGGTCGGACACATTCAGGTGGACGTGGAAGCGGTTCATGCGCGGGCTCCTGTTTTCTTGGGGGTGCATGCGGCGACGGGATCGCAACTCACGGTGCCGGCGCAGCAGTTCTCGGTGAGATAGGCAAGCAAGGCGTTCATTTGCAGATAGTTCGCGCGCACGCGGATGACCCTGCCCTCGCGCTGGTCGTGGACGA
>JGI24770J26754_10000174_pt1 | contig 43648 bp, 41 predicted proteins | sample LakOneMetagenome_FD_26754 | JGI IMG/M metagenome (IMG submission 26754) | reverse complement strand
TGAATTGACAAGTTGATAAGTTAAAAAGGATTGCGTTTGATGCAGTCCTTTTTTATTTGTTTTGAAGAATGGATGCTTCGAGGTACTTCATTTTTTTACTATACCAGGTTTCTTTATATCCGGCTTTTAAAAACAACTCTTTGTGCAAAGGGTTTACGTAAATGATCGTTATGTTACGAGGATTATTTTTAAGACTAGCAAAAATATTATTCACTACTGCACTCATGATGATCTCATCAAAGGGGTTGAAGAAAAAAATGCAATCCACATCATCGGGTATTTCAAAATAAAACGCATCGTTGTTGATGACTTTGTATTCAAGTGCTGGTATTTTTTGTTTGGTAATTACCAGGTTTTCATTTGCGGCTTCGCAGAGATCTCTTGCAAAATCAAGCCCGGTAACTTTTTTAAAACCATGGTGGGCGGCTACACAGAGGGCACGGCCTTTGCCACAACCTATGTCGAGTAAATGAGTTGGAGGTTTGTGGTTTGTAGTTTGTGGTTGGTTTAAATTTACCTGCTTAAATGCTTCTTCCAACAGTGCATAGCTTACAGGCATGTAGATAGTGGCATGAGAAATATCAATGCCCTGGTCTTCCAGTTTAAATAACTCATCAGCACCGGTGGTATTGATGCCATATTTCTTTTCGCCCCTGGTTTCCTGCCAGATCATGATCCAGGCAATGCGGATATTCCAGTTGATGAACAGGAAGTAAAAATATTTTATGTAGCTGAAGCATTTCACGATTCACTGCGGCGCAGGTCAATCACTTTTAGTTGTAAACTGGTGTTGCCGTTCCATTCGTTTTCATCCAGAGTAAAAACAAGATCGAATGGCTTTTTTAGTATTTCAAATTTTGATGCCAGGTTAAAGCCGATACCGGTAAAAGAGAATTTATCGTGCTTTACCACAAAACGCAGGTGCTGTTCTTTTACAATTTTTGAATGGCCTGTATCCTGTACATTTTTTGCTACAAAAACTGGTCGCATATTTTCCGGGCCAAAGGGTTCCATCTGGCAGATGATATTGTAAAAATTCTGTGTCAGATCGGCAAAGGAAATTTCAGTATCAATAATGATCTCGGGGATCAGCAAATGTTCTGGTATGGTAGCCGCAACTGTTTCTTCAAACTTATTGGTAAATGCTTCCACATTTTCCGGCAGCAGGGAAAGCCCGGCGGCTGCAAAATGCCCGCCATAACCCAGCAGGTATTCTCTGCAGGCGTGTACGGCTTCGTACAAATTAAAGCCGGGCACACTGCGGGCACTGCCGGTTGCAATGCCGCCGCTTTCTGTAAGCACAACTGTTGGCCGGAAATATGTTTCAATTAACCTGCTGGCAACAATGCCCACCACACCTTTGTGCCAGTGATCTTTAAAAACAACGGTTGTCTTTTTATTTTGCAGTACAATATCTGCATTGATGATCTCAAGCGCCTCGGCTGTTATATTACTGTCGGCTTCTTTTCGGTCGGTATTATCACTGTGCAGCATCTCGGCATATTCCAATGCTTTATTGTAGTTGTCTTCAACAAATAACTGCACGGCTTTTTTTGCATCATCCATGCGGCCTGCAGCATTCACTCTTGGTGCAATTACAAACACTACATTGTTGATGGATAATTTTTTTTGTATGCCTCCTAAAAAGATCAGGGCTTTAATACCGGGATTGGGATTATTGTTTATTTTTTCCAGGCCATAGTAAGCCAAAATCCTGTTCTCTCCGGTCATAGGTACAATATCAGCTGCAATGGCAGTGGCTACCAGGTCCAGGTAACAGAGATAATGTTCTTCATCAATATTCAACTCAGTTGCCAATGCTGTTATCAGCTTAAAGCTAACGCCGCAGCCACAAAGTTCTTTATACGGATAATTACAATCGGTTTGTTTGGGGTTTAAGATGGCTACAGCAGGCGGGATCTCAGCATCGGGTAAATGGTGATCGCAAACAATAAAATCAATGCCGATCTCTTTTGCATATTTGATCAGCTCAACAGATTTAATGCCGCAATCCAAAGAAATGATCAGGGTGAAGCCGTTCTCTTTTGCAAAATCAATTCCCATTTTGCTTACGCCGTATCCTTCACGATAACGGTGTGGAATATAAAAATCGAGCAGGGCCGGATCATAAATTTTACACAGGAATTTATACATGCAGGCAACCGAGGTTGTTCCATCTACATCATAATCGCCAAACACCAGTATCTTTTCTTTTTTCTCAAAAGCAGCAAGGATACGGGCAATGGCTTTGTCCATATCTTTCATCAACCAGGGATCGTGCAGATCGGCCAATTGCGGACGGAAATATTGCTTTGCTTTATCAAAACTATCAAAGCCCCGCTGCACCAGTATGCGGCATAGGGCGTTATTGATCTTTAGCGATTCCTGTAATGCAATGGTCTTATCGGAATCAGCCTCTAATATTTTCCATCTTTTATCCATATCAATATTTCCGATCGGTAGTGTAGCGTACCAGTTCTTCCAATACTTTTTTTACTGGGTTTTCTGGAAAACTGTTTAAAATGCTGAGTGCTTCATCGCGGTATGCGTTCATTTTTGCTGAAGCATATTTTATGCCCCCGGCAGCAACCACAGCATCAATTACAAATTTCACTTTTTCCGGATTGGTATTTTCATTTTTGATGATATAAATAAGCTTTCTTTTTAAAACTGCGTCAACATTGTTTAAAGTGTAGATGAGCGGAAGGGTTAGTTTTTTTTCTTTGATATCGTTGCCGGTTGGTTTGCCTACATTGTCGCTGCCGTAGTCAAAAAGATCATCCTTTATTTGAAAAGCGATACCCACCTTCTCGCCAAAAAGTTTCATGGCTGCGGTTACAGTTTCATCTTTAGAGGCACTGTAGGCACCCACAGCGCAGGCCGAGGAGAGCAGGGATGCCGTTTTGTTTCGGATAATCTCAAAATAAATATCCTCATCCAGGTTCAGTTTACGGGTTTTTTGCAGCTGCAGCAGTTCGCCCTCGCTCATTTGTTTTACAGCATCTGAAAGTATATGCAGGTGCCTGAAATCGTTATTGGACGTAGCCAGCAACAAGCCTTTCGAAAGCAGGTAGTCGCCTACCAGCACGGCAATTTTTTTATTCCACAGGGCATTAATAGAGAAGAAGCTGCGCCGTTCCAGCGAATCATCTACCACATCATCATGCACCAGGGTTGCCGTGTGCAATAATTCAACCAGTGCAGCGGCCCGGTAAGTACTTTCATTGATTTCGCCATGTAATTTGGCGCTTAATAAAACAAACATCGGCCTTAACTGCTTGCCCTTACGCTTTATGATGTATTTCATAATCGTATCCAGCAGCAGTGTTTCGCTTTTACTTGCCTCGGCAAATTTTTTTTCAAAAATTTTTAGCTCGGGACCTATTATTTTATTAACAAAATCCATAATTTAAAACCGGTAAAATGCTTAAGTTGGGCTCATTTTTCATAAAGCCCTGATATTTTGACTTATATGCAACGAAAGTACTAATATCCGTGTCTTCAAAATAAATTATTGCAAAAAAACACATATAGCCAATTAAATAATAAAATAACTTTGATAATTAGGCCTTATGTGATACTTTTGCTGTAATATTAATAAATACGCATTGAAAATTTTCTTAATTAACACATTATGAGCAAAAGTTACAGGTTCTTATTGGGGATATTACTTTTGGCACTTACTACAGCTGTGAATGCACAGGTAGGAGGTTCCGGAAGTGTTTATGACTCTTCGGTAATATCCAAAAAAAGAATGAATCAGCAAAACCAGTTTTGGGAAGGGTCTTACAATTTTCCTGCAAAACCACGTAATATGTGGGAAGTTGGTGCATCAATCGGTATGTTTACCATAAGCAGCGATGTATCCGTTACACCTTTCACATTTCCGAATTTTGAAGCGCATATACGTAAAGCTTTTGGCTACGTGTTCTCATTGCGTCTTCAGTATTTAAACGCTAAAGGTCAGGGTATCAACTACAACGAAGCTGAAAACTTCCTGAAAAACTCTGCCTGGAACAGAAATTTACCAGTAGGCAAACGCTATTTTGCACCAGATGCATTGGCAAATGCATACACTACCGGAACCACTGTTTTCACTGATAACGACGGTAACAGAAAAGCGACCAACGATATCGTATATTACAATTACCAAACCAGGTTGCAAGATCTTGGATTACAGGGAATTGTAACATTGAATAATATCCGTTTCCACAAACAGAAAACCGGTATCGTTCTATATGCTGGTCTTGGTATTGGTGTAACTGCCTTCCAGGTAAAAGTAAATGCTTTGGATGCAGCAGGTAACAACTACAATACTTTGTTTAAAAGTGTATATACCAAATATGGCCCCGGCACATACAAAAAACGTAAGGATATCCTGAAAGACCTGAAAGCAGGTATGGATAAAACCTACGAAACTGCTGCTGAAAACGAAAATTCACGCAGGCCTGTATTAGGCGATAAAACCCTGAAACCATCAGGAACGGTGTTGGCAGGTGTTGCTATTAAACTTGGTAAAAGAGTAAACCTGGCTATTGAAGACAGGTGGAGTTTTGTAAAAACCGATCTTTTGGATGGCCAGCGCTGGCAAGAGCATGCCTGGGGCGATGCTTCTTTAACACGTGACTTTGATTCTTATAACTATGCTTCTATTGGTTTAAATGTAAACCTGGGTGGAAGATCGGTAGAACCACTTTGGTGGATCAACCCGCTGGATTATGCATATGATGAGTTAATGCACCACAACAGGGTTAAAATACCTAAAAACGAATGTAACGATGCCGATGGTGATGGCGTTTGCGATCATTTAGACCGTGAACCAAATACACCTGCTGGTTGCCCTGTTGATACACATGGTGTAACAAGAGATACCGATGGTGATGGTGTACCAGATTGTAAGGATAAGCAATTGATCACTCCTACAGAGTGCCAGCCAGTAAATGCTGATGGTGTTGGTAAGTGCCCAGATCCTGAATGCTGTAAAAATCCGATCAAAATAGATACTCCTACACCTAATTGCCCTTGCGATTACCCAACATTGATCTACAAATTCGGTACTACCGGTTTATCAAATACAAACCGTGAAATGCTGGATAAAGTAGCTGAAAAAATGAAGGCTAATCCAACCTGCAACATTACGATCAATGCATATCCTGAAACTTCTAAAGCTTCTCAGGCTAATTGCCAGAAAAGGTTAGAAACCATTAAGATATACCTGATCGAACATGGAAACATCAGTGCCGACAGGATCAATACCAACTGCGTATTACCAGTAGATGGTAACCCTGTTGGAGATAAGAATTCTGTTGATATTAAATGTAATTAATACAAAATGATCTTATACTGCAGCCCCCGGTTATCCGGGGGCTGTTTTTTTACACTAAAAGCGTTCTTTATCAAATGATTAACGCTGTTTTTTTTACAATCCCGATATTTAAAAGCATTTTTGACTTATTTACGTTAATTTTGCGTCCTTTATGAGATTACTTAAACTATTACTGGCACCTGCTTTTTTACTGATACTGGTAACTACTTCCTGTAACAAATACAATAAGGTTACCAAAAGCAAAGACTATGAGTACAAGCTGAAAATGGCCGACCAGTATTTTAGTAAGGGTAAGTATAAGATTGCACAGGAACTGTACGAAGAACTGTTTCCTGTATTTAAAGGCACTATCAAGTTTGAAGAGCTGTACTTTAAAGATGCTTATTGCTTTTATTATATGAAGCAATATGCCGATGCGGAGAACCTGTTTAAAGGCTTCCTGGAGGTTTTTCCAAACAGCAGCAAGGCAGAGGAAGTAGATTATATGCGTTCTTATTGTTTTTACAAGCAATCGCCCAAACTGGAGCTGGAGCAGGTAAATACAGTAAAAGCCATGGGTATGATGCAAACCTTCATCAACACCCACCCCGGATCGCCCAGAAATAAAGAAGCAACGGAAATTATTGATAAATGCAGGGCTAAACTGGAGCAGAAAGAATATAGGGCTGCTGAGTTGTACTATAATATGTCGCAGTACCGTGCTGCAGCGCTGGCATTTACCAACTTAACCAATAACTATCCCGAGTCTGCCAAGGGCGAGGAGTATAAGCTGAAAACAGTTAAGGCGTATTACAAATTCGCCAAAATGAGCTACGAGGACAAGCAGATTGAGCGCTACGAAAAAGTGATCAGCGAGTACCAGGATTTTGTGGATCGTTACCCTGAAAGTAAATTATTGAAAGAAGCAGAAAGCTTCAGCAAACAAAGTGAAAATAACATTAAAGCAATAAAATATGAGCAAACTCAGACGGCAGCTAAGCGCTAATACCAGCAGCGTTGTAGAACCAAAGAAATTATCCGACATTAAGGAAAAAACAGGTAACCTGTATGAATCTATTGCCATCATTGCAAAAAGGGCAAACCAGATCAACATTACTTTAAAAGAAGAGTTGCATAATAAACTGGAGGAGTTTGCAAGTCATACAGACAGCCTGGAAGAAATTCACGAGAACAAAGAGCAGATCGAAATTTCGAAAGCTTATGAGCGTATGCCAAACCCGGCTTTACTGGCTACCCAGGAGTTTATGGAAGACAAGGTTTATTTCCGCAGGAACGATGAAGACCTTTTTAGCTAAGCCATACTAATATTTAGCATCTTATTTAGTTACAAAGTCATAATTTTAACCCCACAACCTTAAAAGCGTTGTGGGGTTTTTTATGTTGCAGAACAAAAAAATATTATTGGGTGTCACAGGCAGTATTGCAGCATACAAAACCGCTGTGCTGGTGCGCCTGCTTGTAAAGGCTGGTGCTGAAGTTAAAGTAGTTATGACTACGGCAGCCAAAGATTTTGTTACACCGCTTTCTCTATCAACACTTTCCAAGAACCCGGTACTGTACGACCTGGCAGAAAACGACTCCTGGGCAAACCATGTAATGTTGGGCCGCTGGGCCGATGTGATGCTGGTAGCACCACTTAGCTGCAATACACTGGCTAAAATGGCTATTGGTTTATGCGATAATTTACTGACGGCTGTTTACCTGTCGGCAACCTGCCCCGTGGTAGTTGCACCGGCTATGGATGAAGATATGTGGCATCACGCCAGTACAAAGAAAAACCTGGATGCGCTGAAGGGTTTTGGTAACCATATCATCCCGGCCGAGCATGGCGAACTTGCAAGCGGTCTTACAGGCGAAGGAAGAATGGCCGAGCCCGAAACCATCGTAAACTGGCTCAACAGTTTTTTTTTGCACCAAAATGAATTAAGCGGAAAGCAGATATTGATAACCGCCGGCCCAACCTACGAAAAAATTGATCCTGTTCGTTTTATTGGTAATCACTCTTCGGGCAAAATGGGTATTGCTATTGCCGAGGAAATAAAAAGCCGCGGAGGCGATGTAACCCTGGTGCTGGGACCTTCAGGTATTAAAGTAAACAACGGTATACGGGTTATCAACGTAACATCGGCGGCTGAAATGCTGCAGGCATGTGAAGCAAATTTTGCTACGGCAGATATTGCCATCATGAGTGCTGCTGTTGCAGATTACACCCCGGTACAGCCTGCCAAAGAAAAAATTAAAAAAACCGAAGGAGAACTTACCGTGCAACTCACCAAAACAACCGATATACTAAAGACATTGGGTGGCCTTAAAACTGCCAGCCAGGTATTGGTTGGCTTTGCACTGGAAACCAATAATGAAAATGAATATGCCCTGCAAAAGCTGCAGACAAAAAATGCAGATATGATCGTACTGAATTCGCTGCAGGATGCCGGTGCCGGTTTTGGGCATGATACTAACAAAATCACTATTTTTGATAAAACGGGTAAGGCATATCCATTTGATGTAAAATCAAAAAAAGAAGTGGCTAAGGATATTGTAAATACCATCATTCAACAATTTTATGCGAAAAATTAATTTACTGCTTATACTTGCTTTTATGGTTAAGGTTTCTGCTGCGCAGGAATTAAAAGCCAATATTACTGTAGTAAGCAACCAGGTGGGTAATACTGTAAACCCCAATGTATTCCGTACCCTGCAAACTGCATTGAACACATTTATAAATACCCGCAAATGGACATCGGATACCTACACGCCCAATGAACGCATTGAATGTAATTTTTTACTGAACCTGCAGCCAACCGGTGACCTTAACGTGTATAATGCTTCGCTTACGGTACAGGCTGCCAGGCCGGTGTTTAATACCAGCTACCTGTCGCCCATTATTAATTTTAAAGACGACAATATCATTTTTAAATACGTAGAATTTCAGCAACTGGAATTTAATGAGAACCGTGTTTCAGGTTCAGATGCATTGGTATCTAACCTTACCGCCATCATGGCTTATTATGCCAACATGGTACTGGCTTTTGATTATGCCTCTTTTGCACCCCGGGGCGGCGATCCTTATTTTGCCAAGGCGCAGAATATTGTAAACAATGCACCCGATGGCAGGGGCATTTCGGGCTGGAAGGCTTTTGACGGTGTACGCAACCGTTACTGGCTGGTAGAGAATATGATGAACAGCCGCTACACCATCATGCATGATGTGTATTACAATTACTACCGCCTGGGCATGGACAAATTATACGAAGATGAAAATGCAGCCCGTGCCGAAGTGATGAATGTGCTGAACCTGCTGAGTAATTTTATAAACGATAATCCCAACAAAATGATCAGCCAGTTCTTCTTCCAGGGCAAATCAACCGAGTTGATCAAGATATTCTCAAAAGCGCCGCCACAGGATAAGGCAAGAGCTTCTGAAATTCTGCAACGGTTAGATATAACCAATGCCTCCAAATATAAAGATGAACTGAAATGATAAGGATCATCATCCTGTTTACAGCACTGGCATTTGCAACATCCTGCAATAATAAGGAACAAATACCCGAAGGGATATTAAAGCCGGATACCATGCAGGTTGTTTTGTGGGATGTGCTGAAGGCTGAAGCATTTACCACAGATTATATCAAAAAAGATTCTGCAAAAAATGCCGCTGCCGAAAACCTGAAGCTACAGCAGCAGATATTTGCCATACACAAAATAAGCAAGGAAGATTTTTATAAAAGTTACGATTACTATAAGACCAATACAGTAGTATTTAAAAAGATTGTTGACAGTATGATTGCACAGGCTGAACGAAAAAAATATACTACTCCAAAAACATTTAACACAAAACCATTGCAGGCAGAATAATATGAACAAAGTGTACAATAATGCTGCGGAAGCAGTAGGCGATATCAACGACGGAGCCGTAGTTATGCTGGGCGGTTTTGGCCTATGCGGTATTCCTGAAAACAGTATTGCTGCCCTGGTGCAGAAAGGCCCCAAAAATCTTACCTGCATTTCTAACAATGCCGGTGTTGATGATTTTGGCATTGGCCTGATGTTGCAGCAAAAGCAGGTGAAGAAAATGATATCTTCTTATGTTGGCGAAAATGCTGAGTTTGAAAGGCAGCTGCTGAGCGGAGAACTGGAAGTGGAGCTGATACCGCAGGGAACCCTGGCTACAAGATGCATGGCTGCCGGTTATGGCATGCCTGCGATATTTACACCGGCGGGTGTAGGTACCGAAGTGGCCGATGGAAAAGAGACCCGTGTTTTTAATGATAAAGAGTATTTGCTTGAATACGCATTTGATGCCGACTTTGCCATTGTAAAAGCCTGGAAGGGTGATACCGATGGTAATCTTATTTACAAAGACACAGCAAGAAATTTTAATCCCCTGATGGCCATGGCTGGTAAAATAACCATTGCCGAAGTAGAAGAACTGGTACAACCGGGGGAACTTGATCCTAACTACATTCATACGCCGGGCATTTATGTGCATCGTATTTTTGAGGGCAAAGACTACCAAAAAAGAATAGAACAAAGAACAGTGAGAAAAACCCCCTCCGCCCCCTAAAGGGGGAACCTGGCAGGCGGTTCATTTTTTAATAAAACAAGCTTTAGGTAATAATCTTAATGATGTTTAAAATAATTTATTCACTTTAAAACTAAATTCCCCCTTTAGGGGGGCAGGGGGTATGTTATCAAAAGAACAAATAGCACAACGCATAGCAAAAGAACTGAAAGACGGTTACTATGTTAACCTGGGCATTGGTATACCAACACTGGTTGCCAATTATATTCCCGAAGGGATCAATGTGGTGTTGCAAAGCGAAAACGGATTGCTGGGTATGGGGCCTTTTCCGGAAGCAGGGAAGGAAGATGCCGACCTCATCAATGCCGGTAAACAAACCATTACCACTTTACCCGGCTCGGCTTTTTTTGACAGCGCCATGAGCTTTGGAATGATACGTGCCGGCAAGGTTGACCTTACCGTACTGGGTGCTATGGAAGTGAGTGAGCAGGGAGATATAGCCAACTGGAAGATACCCGGTAAAATGGTGAAGGGCATGGGCGGCGCCATGGACCTGGTGGCCAGCGCCAAAAATATCATTGTAGCCATGATGCATACAAACCCCAAAGGCGAAAGCAAATTATTACCTGCCTGCACATTGCCGCTCACCGGCAAAAAATGCATTAAAAAAATTGTGACCGAACTGGCAGTGCTGGATGTTACAGCAGACGGCTTTAAACTACTGGAACGGGCGCCCGGGGTAACTGTGGAAGAGATCGTGGGTAAAACTGCCGGTAAGCTTATAGTAGAAGGAGAGATACCGGAGATGCAGTTTGCCTGATGATAAATTATTTTGAAAGAAAATATGAAGCAGGTTTAGCCATAAACCCCGCCTGAGAAAAAGATTGAAAAATAAGCCTTTTTTCCCACCAACCCCACCTATTGGGGTGGGGGTACCCACTTAAAAGGGTAAACTAACCCACCATATGGGTAAGTTTTCCCACTTCATACCCAAACCGGCCCACCACTTCACCCGAACTAACCCACCCCCAAATGCTAATTGACCCACCTCTATATCCAAACTGACCCACCCCCTGACCTTAATTGGCCCCATCGCTTACCCAAACTGTTCCAGCTCAAAAGGTAAACTCAGCTACCATTCTGATGGAGGCAGTTCACCTAAGAGGTTAATTAGGTTTGGGTTTGAGGTGGGGTAGGCAGTTTTTGTTATGCTGCGTCCGGCCGGCGCAATCATTCCTTCGGAAAAACAGTGACTCTCAGCCTGTTTAACCACTTATGGATTACCGGGGATATTTGTGGAATGGATATCTGACAGGAACGACCAGTAAAGTGTAGTCATATATTATTGTACGTTCTCCTATTTCTTTAAAAGGTTTGCGTTGAGGAGTCTCTTGGTACAATTTTTCCTGCCTTGATCACCATAGCGATTCTTTGTGTGTTGCGGATGTCAGCAACAGGGTTTTCATTCAGGATCACCAGGTCTGCCATCTTACCCTTTTTAATACTGCCGTAATTCTTTGTTAAACCAAAAAATAACGCAGGATTGAGTGTTGCTATTTTTAAAATATCAAAGGGCGGAATTCCTATATTTTGAAGTAATGCCATTTCTTCATGTAAGCTGTAGCCGGGATAGATGAACTGCATTCCGGCAAAATCGGATCCTGTTAAAAAAGGTATTCCATGGTCATAGAAATACCTGGTAAGTTTTTTTTGATCATCAAACCTGGTTTGGGTACGCAGACTGTCTTTTTCGGTGTAGATCCTGTTTTGCCTGTTCTTCTTTACAAGATCCCATTCGTTTTTGAGATCGGTATCCAGGTCTTTATAAATTGCAGGCTCAAAAAATTCCCGCCTTGCAATTTCAGATTTGCGTTGGTATATAACCAGGGTCGGGCATAACCAGCTATGCATCGATTTTGCTGTTTTTATGAAAGCCGAAAGCCGGCCGGTATCCGTTTGCAGATCTTCAAGCCGGTTCAGATGCTCAAAACTCTTCTGGCCCAATTCAGCCGCTTCTTCGGGTGTAATATATTCTGAAACATGGCCTGCAAAGGACATCTTTTTTTCTTTGACATACCCGGCAATACTGTCTACAATATTTTTGGGCAGTAGTGAATACACTTTAAAAAAATCAACTTTTTCTTTATACAAGCTGTCTAATACCTTTCGCACATTGCCTGATGTCAACGGCGCACTAAAATCAGCATGCACTGGTTTTTCGCCGTCGAGGATAGGCCCTGCGCCAAAGATCATTGGTCCCGACTGTGGGTCATTTTTAAGCTGTTGTTTAAATTTATTTAAAACAACTGCACTCCCTCCCATATCTCTTATCCCGGTGATACCATATTTAAGCAAAACAGGAAATAGTTTTGACATGTCTTCCTTCCAGCAAATATGCATGTGCATATCCCAAAAACCCGGGAGGATAAATTTCCCGGTTCCATCAATAACAGTGTCCGCATTTGTTATTTTTTTTGATTTGCTATATTCGATCTTTGCGATCCTATCTCCTTTTATAAATATGGTGCAGTTAGGTATGATCCTGGCATTTTGTACATCAATGATTGAGATATTCTTAATAATAATACCCCGGGAAGAAGCCTGGGCCCAGCCAGTGAACCAGCCGGGTAGTAAGATAATCAGTACAAATATTTTTTTCATTGCAAGACTGCCCGTGTTAATGTTATTGATACGTTGCTTATTTCAAAATGAAAACCATCCTTAATTAATGCCGCTTTGATCTGTGTAATGTAATTTACTGAAAAGGATGACATGAATGGAGAGCCGGCTTACTAAAACGCAGGGTAGGGGATTAAACTTTCGGCAATTATTTATCCATGAACCTATAATGAAAACTCCCCCGAAAATGTCAGGGGAGTTTTTAATAAGCGGTTAGTTTAAATTGGTATTTACAGTTTGGGTGCTGCAGCTAATATTTCTGCATTGGCACCACTTGCATATTTCTCAAAATTCTTAATGAACTGCCCGGCCAGGTTTTTAGCCATGGCATCGTAGGCATCTTTATCGGCCCAGGTATTGCGTGGGTTTAAAATTTCGGTTGGTACATCGGGGCATTCGGTAGGCATCATCATACCAAATACAGGATGTGCTTCGTATGCTACGTTATTCAGTTTGCCTTCCAGCGCAGCGGTTATCATGGCCCTGGTATAACCCAGTTTCATACGGTGGCCGGTGCCATAGGCGCCACCGCTCCAGCCGGTATTGATCATCCACACATTTACATTGGTCTCATCAATTTTTTTACCCAGCATTTCGGCATATTGCGCCGGGTGCAGTGGTAAAAAGGGAGCGCCAAAGCAGGCACTGAATGTAGATTTTGGTTCGGTAACACCGGCTTCGGTACCGGCTACCTTTGCCGTATAGCCGCTGATGAACTGGTACATGGCCTGGCCTGCTGTTAGTTTGCTGATGGGAGGCAGTACACCATACGCATCGCAGGTTAAAAAGAACAGGTTTTTGGGTGTTTTACCAATTGATGGTTCCAGCGCATTGCTGATAAAAGTTAAGGGATAACTTACCCTGGTATTCTCAGTGATCTTTTTGCTGTGGAAATCAATTTTATTGGTGCCATCAATAAATGTAACATTCTCTACCAATGCACCCGGCCTGATGGCGTTGTAAATTTCCGGTTCTTTTTCTTCACTCAGGTCGATGCATTTTGCATAACAGCCACCTTCAAAATTAAATACGCTGTCGTTGGTCCAGCCGTGCTCATCATCACCAATCAGTTTACGGTTGGGGTCGGCACTCAGGGTTGTTTTACCGGTTCCGCTTAAGCCAAAGAATACAGCTGTATCGCCGGCTGCACCCATATTGGCACTGCAATGCATGCTTAGTACATTAGCCCTTGTAGGCAGCACATAATTGAGCATGGTAAAAATTCCTTTCTTCATTTCGCCGGTGTAGCCGGTACCACCAATTAAAATGGTTTTATGCGTAAAGCTGATCACCGCAAAGTTTTCGGCACGGGTACCATCCACGGCAGGATCGGCCATAAAACTGGGTGCCTGAATAACATGCCAGTGTGGCTCAAAATTTTCAAGATCTTTTTCTGATGGGCGTATGAACATATTGTAGCAGAACAAATTGCTCCAGGGGTTTTCGTTAATAACCCGCAGGCGTAGCCTGTAAGCTTCTTCGGCACAGGCGTGGCAATCACGAACCCACAGTTCTTTACCACTTAAATGAGCCAGCATTTTTTCTTTTAGCTGAAAGAAATTCTTTTCTTCAAAAGGAATATTAAAATCATTCCAGTGTACGGTGTTTTCAGTAAGAGCGTCTTTTACAGTAAACTTATCTTTAGGGCTGCGGCCGGTAAATTTTCCGGTGTTTATCAACAGGGCTCCGGTATCATTTAAAATACCATCACCACGCTGTACCGCCTGTTCTGTTAATACCTCGGGACTTAGCTGATAATTTACCTGTTGGGTGGGGTTTAATCCAAGTTTTTTCAATGCATCCAATGGGGGGGCAATTGTAGTTTGAACTGACATAGCAAGTAATTGTTTTAAGATTCGCAATCGATTGCGCAAAGTTAGGTAATTGTGCTTTTAAATAGCCTGATGGGTAAACGTATATTTAAAACCAGTAAGCTAAAAAAGCGGTATTATTTAAGATTTTCTAACATTTTCGATACAGATTGAATACATTCAAATAATAGCAGCTTAAATTTAATTGTCTTGATTTTTATTTAATTGCCACAGTGGGCAGTTATTGCAAATTAATATGATTCAATTAACCCGCTAACTGGTTCAAAAAGAAACTATTAAAATGTATATTGCAGCATAAACCAACAGTATGAAATATCTGCCACTTAATGCCGAAATATTTGTACAGAACCGTAAGCGTTTTGTAGAAAGGATGGAAAAGAATTCCATTGCCATTTTTAACAGCAATGATGAATTGCCAACCAATGCCGACCAGTTGCACCGGTTCAAGCAAAACTCCGATCTGTTCTGGCTTACCGGTGTTGAGCAGGAAGATACCATGCTGGTATTATTTCCGGATAACCCCGATCCTAAATACAGGGAAGTATTGGTATTGGTAAGGCCTAACGAGCTGAAAGAAAAATGGGATGGGCATAGGTTAAGGGCAAGTGAAGGAACAGAAATTTCGGGTATTCAAACAATCATATGGCTGGATACGCTGGATGGTTTATTGCAGCCCTGGATTCACCTGGCAGATACTATATACCTGAACAGTAATGAAAACGACCGCAAGGCAAACCTGGTGCCGGTACGTGATTACCGCTATGCCGAAATGATGAAACAGCGTTACCCGCTGCATAATTACAAGCGCAGCGCCCGGATCATGAAAGACCTGCGTGCCATTAAAACCGCACTGGAAATTGAAGTAATGCAGAAGGCTATTGATATTACTGATATCACTTTCAGAAGGCTGATGCAGATCATTCAACCTGGTATAATGGAATACGAGATAGAAGCAGAGATCTACCATTCATTTCTGTCGCAAAGGGCTACAGGGCCTGCTTACGGCAGTATTATAGCCAGCGGCGACAGGGCGCGTACCTTGCATTATGTAGAAAACAGCCGTGAGTGTAAAGACGGCGAATTAATATTGATGGATTTTGGTGCAGAGTATGGTAATTACTGTGCCGATCTTACCCGTACGGTGCCGGTAAATGGTAAATTCAGCCGCAGGCAAAAAACAGTGTATAATGCCTGTTTGCATTTGCATCATTATGCAGCCAGTATTTTAAAACCCGGTATCAGTATTGTTGATTATACCGAAAAAATAGGCGATGAAGCAACGGTTGTGTTTCAAAAAATAGGACTGCTGAAAAAATCGGATATTAAGAATGAAGACCCCGAGAACAGGGCATACCGCAAATACCTGTATCATGGTATCTCTCATCACCTGGGTATAGATGTGCACGACCTGGGTACCCGGACAGCACCAGTAAAAGCAGGAATGGTTTTCACTATTGAGCCCGGTATCTATATTGAAGAAGAACAAATGGGCATCAGGATCGAAAATAATTTCTGGATAACACGCAACGGCAACAAAGACCTGATGAAGAATATTCCTATTACTGTTGAAGAGATAGAAGCTTACATGAAGAAATAAAAGAAATTTGATGATTTGATAATTTGCTGATTTGGTGATGCCGGATCATTTTCAAATTGTCAAATCACCAGATCATCAAATTCACGCAATGAAACAAATCCCTAACATATTTACCTTACTCAATCTTTTTTTGGGCTGTATTGCCATTGTTTTTGCCTTGCAGACGGAGAACATTTCTATTTACGTTGGAGAAGATCTGAGTACCCACTATAATATACCCGAGAAAATATCCATTGCGGCCTACTTTATTTTTGCAGCTGCCGTGGTTGATTTTTTAGATGGCTTTGTTGCCCGGTTAATGAATGCCGCTTCTGAAATGGGTAAGCAACTGGATTCGCTGAGCGATGTGGTAAGTTTTGGTGTGGCACCTGCTGTAATTTTATACCAGCTGCTGCGTGTTAGTTTTATTAAAGAAGAAAACGGACTGGAAACATCCATTGCCTGGCTGCTGCCGGCCTTCCTGGTGGCCTGTGCAGGGGCTTACCGGTTGGCAAGATTTAATATTGATAATTCACAATCTTACGGATTTAAGGGAGTGCCCATACCGGCAGCTGGCCTGTTGATCGCATCATTACCACTGATACTGCATTTTGGCAATCCTTATTTGGACGTGAGTGAAATACTTACCAATAAATGGGTATTGTATGCGATCATAGTTATTGTAAGCTGGCTGATGGTATCCACATTGCCATTAATGGCATTAAAGTTTAAAGATTATACCATAAAAAATAACCTGCCTAAATATATTTTAGTAGTTGTGGCCATTGTTTCAGCCATATTATTGCATTGGCTGGCTGTACCGCTGGTATTTATCGTTTACATTATTTTATCTTTGCTTTATAAACAACAACCATCATGATATTTACTGTTCAGATAAAAGTTATGCCGCTAAAAGACCTGCTGGATCCGCAGGGAAAAGCGGTAATGGGAGGCCTGCAGAATTTAGGGCTACATAATGTTACCGATGTACGTATTGGAAAGCATATCGATCTGCAGGTAGAAGCTGACAGTAAGGAAACTGCCCTGGCTGCTGCTGAAGATGCTGCCAAAAAATTACTGGCAAACCCGGTGATGGAAGTGTATGAGATACAGGTAACCCCAAACCCCTAAAGTGGCTTTCTCTACAAGAAGTACAACTAATAAATAAATTCAGATCAAAGTTTGAGTGATAAACAATCTCAGAATAATAGTACTCCAGGTTCCCCCTTCAGGGGGTTAGGGGGTATGCTCTACCTCATTCCATCTCCCATTGGCAACCTGGCAGATATCACATTCAGGGCGGTTGATATTTTAAGATCGGTTGATCTTATTCTTGCAGAAGACACCCGAACTTCTTCAGTACTGCTTAACCACTACCAGGTTCAAAAGCCCATCACGCCTTATCATCAACATAACGAACATAAAATACTGGCGCATTTAACCGAGCAGCTTGCAGGCGGAAAAATCATGGCACTGCTTACCGATGCAGGTACACCAGGTATCAGCGACCCTGCCTTTTTGCTGGTAAGGGAATGTATAAAAAACGATATTAAAGTAGAATGTTTACCGGGTGCCACAGCTTTTGTTCCAGCCCTGGTTAATAGCGGACTGCCCACGAATAGTTTTTGTTTTGAAGGGTTTCTGCCATTAAAAAAAGGCAGGCAAACCATGTTGAAAAAACTGGCCGAAGAAGAACGTACGATGGTTTTTTATGAAAGTCCGATGAGGCTTGTTAAAACATTGAATGATTTTATTCAATACTTTGGCCCGGAAAGGCATTGCTGTGTAAGCCGTGAGCTTACCAAAAAATTTGAAGAGAATGCCAGGGGTACTTTACAGCAAGTGCATGATCACTTTAATGCAAAAACAGTGAAGGGCGAAATTGTGATCGTGTTGGAGGGTAAACAATAAAAAATGCCGGCTTAATTGTAACCGGCATTTTTTATGTTCAGATTGGAGCAGTTATATTATTTTCCTTTTTTGTTAAGGATGTGCACCTGGATACCAACGTTTACAGGAATGTAAAAACGAGAATAAGTGCTTGTATAATCGTAGCCGGTTCCGGTTGATGGCCTGTACTCATAAGAAGTTTTGCTGCTGCCATAGTTAAATCCAACAGAAGCAAATAAACCTATGTTCTTGTTTACAAAATGCTCATATCCAAAAGTAGCTCCTGCATTCCAGTCGCCTTTTGGTTTTGTTTTTGTTTCACTGCTGCTACCGGTGCTTGTGCTGCTGGTGCTTTTACCTCCGGCAATTCCATACTGAAAGTTAACTTGTGCAAAAGGCATGCCTTTACTGCTGCCTCCAAAATAGTACCTAGCCAGCGGGCCGATGTAGAAAGAAGGCTGATTGTACTTACTTTCTGAAGTGGTGGTAGAAGAAGTATTGCTGCTGGTGCTTTTTGAATTGTAAAAGCTTACACTGATTCCACCGCCAACAGCCAGCCTGTCTGCAACAAACCAGGCTACATTGGGGTTGATACTTAAAGAGAAACTGTTTCCATCACTGTTGTAAACGGTTGGGGTATTGCTGTAGGTTGTTTTGCTGTCGCTGTTGGTATAGCTAACACTTCCAAAACTAACGCCTACCAGTTTGTCACCCTTGTCTACTTGTGCAATCACTGATGACAAGCTGATGCAGCCTGCGATCATAAATAAGATTTTTTTCATAACTTAATTTTTGTTTAGAATGATTTTGCAAAATTATACGGCGTGTTTAACAAAAACAATACCCGAAAGTGGTAGTTCTTTGCAAAACCGCCATTATTGCAGGTTTTAGGCTTTTGCCTTACAAAGAGTCAGGAAATTATCCGAATTTTTTCAACTTCAGCAAAATATAAGTTATTGATTAAGCTATATATGAACCATTTATCAGTTTTATGGCTTTCATAAAACAATTTTACCGAAATTCACCGCTATAAATTTTTATTTCATGAAGAGATCAATTGCTTTATTATTTGCAACGCTATGTTGTATTGCTTCGTTTGCACAGCCCGACAGATGGCAGCAAGCTGTTAAGTACAACATGACTATAGATATGGATGTAAATACCAACCGGTTTACTGGTAAGCAAAAGCTTGAATACAGTAATAATTCGCCCGTTGCCCTTAGCAAAGTGTTTTATCATTTATATTTCAATGCTTTTCAGCCCAACAGCAGTATGGATGTAAGAAGCCGTGAGCTGGGTAAGGTTTTGGTAAATGGCAGGGCCGACTGGGATGGAAGAGTAAAAGACCGTATTGTAAACCTGAAGCCGGATGAAATTGGTTACCAGAAAATAATTTCGCTAAAGATGAATGGAGTGGCGCAGCCATTTAAATATCATGAAACCATACTGGAAGTGAATTTAACCAAACCCATTGCAGCCAAAACAAAAGTTGTTTTTGAAATGGAGTTTGAAGCCCAGGTGCCTTTGCAGATACGCCGCAGCGGAAGAGATAACCCAACTACCGGTGTTCGCTACAGCATGAGCCAGTGGTATCCTAAAATGTGTGAGTACGATTACGAAGGCTGGCATCCTACGCCTTATATAGCCCGTGAGTTTTATGGGGTTTGGGGCGATTATGATGTTACCATCAACATAGATAACAAATACAAACTGGGCGGAACCGGTGTATTGGTAAATGCCAATGAAATTGGATGGGGCTACGATGCGCCAGGCACAGAATTGAAAGCAACCACCAAAGAAAAACGCAGCTGGCATTTTGTTGGGCAAAACGTTCATGATTTTGTGTGGTGTGCCGATCCGGAATACCGTCACCTGGTGTATAAAATGCCAAACGGCGGCACTACATTACACGCCATTTATAATTACAAAGAGAATGATGCAAAGAATGATTCTGCCTGGGCAAAAGTGCTTACGGCAGCTTCGGTAGCACTGCCTTTTATGGAAAAGAACTTTGGTAGGTATCCTTACCCACAGTATTCATTTATACAAGGCGGAGATGGGGGTATGGAATACCCGATGGCTACACTGCTGGTGGGGCCGGGATTGGGCACTGTTTTTCATGAATGGATGCACAGCTGGTACCAGATGATGCTGGGCACCAATGAAAGTATGTATGCCTGGATGGATGAAGGCTTTACCAGTTATGCCGAAGACCTGATCACCAAATTCTATGATAAGAAATCTTCGTTGCAGGGCTTCAGGGAATCGCTGCAGCAAAACCCTACTAATAAAAATTTAAAAGATATTGTTGAGAACTGCCCGGAAGATCATAGCGGCGCTTATTTCAGTTATTTTGGTTTGGCAAAAAGTGGCTTTGAAGAACCCATGACAACACATGCCGATCATTACAATTCAAATTATGGTTACAGCACTGCGGCTTATTCAAAGGGAGAAGTGTTTATGGAGCAACTGGGATATATTGTTGGTGCAGAAGTACGGAATAAGATATTACTGGAGTATTATAACCGCTGGCGTTTTAAACATCCCAATGCCAATGATTTTATAAGAGTAGCAGAGGATGTAAGCGGCATACAACTGGATTGGTACAAAGAATACTGGGTAAACACAACCAAAACGATTGATTATAAAATTGATAGTCTGTGGGAAGAGAATGGCGTATCCAAAATAAGATTAAAAAGGATCGGCAATATGCCCATGCCTATCGACCTGCAACTTACTTATGCCGATGGCAGCACCGAAATGTTCAATATACCATTGAACCTGATGTTTGGCAACAAACCCAATGAAGTGCCTGCACAAAAACGTACGGTACTGGAAGAGTGGAGGTGGACGCATCCGACTTATATTGTTGAAATGAAACACAGGCTTACTGATGTAAAGGTTGCAGAGATTGACCCATCAAAAAGGATGGCTGATGTTGACAGAAAAAATAATAAACTGGAACTGACCTGGTAATACAATTTTAAATGGAAATAAATATACGCCGCATCAATACAAATGATGTTGCAGCCTTATCGGCAATAGCCCGTAAAACATTTTATGATACTTTTACAGGAACCTGTACCGAGCAGGATATGCATGACTTCCTGGAAGAGAATTACAGTGAAGCTGAGTTAAGCAAACAATTGCAGGATGATGAAACCTATTGTTTTTTTGCAGAAGTTGAGGGGGTGCCAGTTGCTTACCTGCAGGTAAAAGAAGACTATACCAATTTTCCTGAAGTAAAAAAATGGAAGGCGCTGGAGCTAAAACGCATTTACGTGTTAAGCCAGTACCAGGGAAAGGGTGTTGCCCAGAAGCTGATGGATTTTTTCCTGTCATTTGCAGCAGAAAAAAAATATGAAGCGGTATGGCTGGGCGTATGGGAGCATAATATGAGAGCACAAAGGTTTTATGAGAAGTATGGATTTGCCGATTCGGGATATACCCATGATTTTCCGATTGGAAGTACGCCGCAAACAGATAAATGGTTATGGAAGTTTTTATAGAACAAACCCCGGAAATTTCCGGGGTTTGTTTTGTTTGTTTGTGCTTGCTCTGTTATTGTTTTTATCGTCCAAAATATTTATTAACGGCCTCAACCCGGTTGGTAACGTGCAGTTTTTCATAAATATGGTATACATGCTTGCGTACGGTTTCGGTAGTTATGTTTATTTTATCTGAGATCTCTTTATATAGAAGTCCTGTTGCCAGCATTTCCAGTATCTCGTTTTCTCTTCTTGAAAGCACATCTAAAGAAGAACCTAATCCGGAAGAAGCGGTAACGGAATTATTCTGAAAAGCGGCGACTACTTTACTGGCTATCTGGCTGCTCATAGGAGCACCGCCCTGTATCAGTTCGGTAATGCCATCCAGTAATTTAGCAGGCTGTGTTTTTTTAAGGATATACCCGCTTGCCCCTGCACGTAATGCTTCAAATATTTTTTCATCTTCTTCATAAATGGTACACATCATGAACAATATTTCGGGGTTCATGGCCTTTAATTCTCTCACCACTTCAATTCCATTCATTCCGTCGCCCAAACCAATATCCATTAAAACAACTTTAGGATTTAATAACGGTAATTTTTCAAGGGCTTCTTCGCCGGTGGTGCAGGATCCTGCAAGGGTAAAATCGGTAGAAGATTCAATGATCTGCTCAAGGGCCTGGCGGATATCATGATTGTCTTCAACTATTGCTACTGAATTATTCATACAGCAAAATTGATATTATTAATTCATTTGAACAATACCCTAAAGTGGTAATAGGTATTACCTAATGGGTACGTAAAGCAGGTATTTTTCGGAAAAAAACTCAATGGGAAAGATCTTTTCAATTTCCCAAACCATTGGTTTACAGCCGCTCTCAAATATTTCCTGGGTCAAATCGCCACCCTTTAGGCAAATAAGCCCATTGGGAACGCCTGCCAGCGAAACCTTGTTTTTTTGTATGAGCGGCTTACTCCAATACCAAAGATCTTTCAGAGGGGCTACCGCCCTGGAGATAACGGCATCAAATTTCCGGTTTTTTATATCTTCTGCACGGCTATGCTGTGTGGTAAGATTGGTTAAACCGATGGCTGCAGCTATTTCGCTTACAACTTTCAGTTTTTTATTAATACTGTCAACCAGGTGAAAATTGGCTTCAGGAAACATGATAGCCATCGGAATGCCCGGAAATCCGCCACCACAACCCAGATCCATCACCTGCATGTCTTTGGTAAATTCAAATTTTGCAGCAATGGCCAGTGAATGTAAAACATGGTGTTCGTAAAAGTTATCCATGTCTTTACGTGAGATGACATTTATTTTACTGTTCCAATCAGCATACAGATCTTTAAGCGCAGCAAATTGTTCTAATTGCTTCGGGCTAAAATCACTAAAATATTTTTGTATCAATTCCATTTAAAAATAAACTTTATCTACGCTAGTTACCCCTTTAGGGGCCCGGGGGTGTCTTTTACTTCCAGGCTTTCCCCGGTCTTTTAAAAACTGCCACTGCAAATATCAGGTAATAAAAAAACATCCAGATATCAATGATAAAAAACCAGGGATACATAGCCTGCTCATTCAGTTTTTTCATACATGGGTATAAAATGATTCCCTGTATAAGAAACCGGATGCCAAATACAATTAAGGCCAGCTGCCAGTTATAAAACAGCAGGGCGGCTGCCAGCAACGGATAGAACATGATGTGTGAAAATGTGTACAGGCCCAGCAGCAATTTATGCAATGGCTTATAGAATTTTCCGGTACTGTAATGCCTGTTCTTTTGTTTTATCCAGGCAGCCCATGTTTTGGGCGGCTCGCTTAAAGTAAAAGCATCTTTATCAATATTGATTTTGGTATTCTTTTTTGTGGCAGCCATATTGATAAAGAGATCATCATCACCACTAGCAATATTGTTATGTGCCGAAAACCCCTTGTGCCTGAAAAAGATCGTTTTTTTATAGCTGAGGTTACGGCCTACACCCATGTAAGGTTTACCTGCAAGTGCGTAAGAAAAATACTGCAGCGCCGTGTGGAAGGTTTCCCAGCGAACGATCTTATTTAAGAGGCCGTCTTTTTTATGATAGGCACCATAGCCTAACACAATCTCCGTGTTCTCATCAAAGCTTTGCTGCATTTTATCTATCCAGAATTCGCTTGCGGGCACGCAATCGGCATCGGTAAGTAAAACAATTTCGTGCTTGGCAGTTTTAATACCAATGCTAAGCGGAAATTTTTTACCGGGTATCAGTTTGGCTTCCTGCTTTAATTCCACTACCTGCAAATGGCGGTAGGTTTTCTGGTATTCTTCCAGCAGGTATTTGGTATCGTCAAAAGAATTATCATCTACTACAATCACTTCGTGCGTTGTATTGTATTGCTGAACAAGCGCTCCCGGCAGATTTTTTGCTAAATTTGCGGCTTCATCACGGGCGCAAATGATCACAGATACGGGATGGGTTTGCGAAACGGCTTTCTTTTTGGGCTTGTAAAATGCAAGTCTTGCAAAAAAGAAAAGATAGTAAAACAGCTGTATTAAGGTTACCAGGCAAAATGCGTAAAAAAGCAATTGCCCGATCTGGGTAAAATTCATGTGGCAAAAATAAGGAATGGTACTAAGTAAAAATTCAAAAATCAAAATTCAAAACAATTAATGGCTGCATTACAATTTGACCTTCAGCATACAGATACTTTATCAAAAGCAAGGGCAGGAAAGATAACAACAGATCATGGGGAAATTTTAACTCCTATTTTTATGCCCGTAGGCACAGTTGGCAGCGTAAAAGCTGTTACCCAGCAACAATTGCATGAAGAAGTAAAAGCGCAGATCATACTTGGAAATACCTACCATTTGTACCTGCGGCCGGGTTTGGAAACATTGGAAGCTGCAGGTGGCCTGCATCAATTTAACGGATGGAACAAGCCAATACTTACAGATAGTGGCGGGTACCAGGTTTTTTCTTTGGCCAGTAACCGAAAACTTACTGAAGATGGCGCTTTGTTCCAGAGCCATATCGATGGAAGCAAACATTTATTTACACCCGAAAAAGTAATGGACATACAAAGGATCATTGGTGGCGATATTATTATGGCTTTTGATGAATGCCCACCCTATCCCAGCGATTATAAATACGCAAAGAACAGTATGGATCTTACCCACCGGTGGCTTGATCGTTGTTTTCAAAGGTTCAATTCAACTCCTGATAAATATGGCTATACACAAAACCTGTTTCCCATTGTGCAGGGCAGTACTTATAAAGATCTGCGTACTGCATCTGCAGAGTTTATTGCATCAAAAAATGCAACGGGCAATGCCATTGGAGGCCTTAGTGTAGGCGAACCCATGGAGATGATGTATGAGTACACAGAACTTTGCTGCGATATTTTACCTGTGCAAAAACCACGTTACCTGATGGGTGTAGGTACACCCTGGAACATACTTGAAGGCATTGCATTGGGCGTGGATATGTTTGACTGTGTTATGCCCACCCGCAATGGCCGCAATGCCATGTTGTTTACAACACAGGGTATCATTAATATTGATAATAAAAAATGGGAGAAGGATTTTTCGGTAATTGATGATGGCTTTGACTGCCCCATGAGTAATTACTACAGCAAGGCTTACCTGCGCCATCTTATGAAATCCAAAGAGTTTCTCGGACTAACCATTGCAAGCGTACACAACCTGGCTTTTTACCTGTGGTTGGTTGGCGAGGCCCGTGCTCATATACTGGCCGGTGATTTTACAAGCTGGAAGGATGAAATGGTTATTAAACTGCAGCAAAGGCTGTAGCTATTTGCAACCCGTTAACAAAAAAAACAGGCTACGGCACAATAATTGAAAAATATGAAGTTGTATTTTTTTAATTTATCTTTAAAACCTTAAACCCCGTTTATAATGAAGCAGAAAATACTCAGCAGCCTCATTGTTTTATTAATGCCTTTTATTGTTTTTTGTCAGAATGGTACGGTGCAGGATGCAAGCATACCCAAGGATGCCCCCGTTAACGTAAAGCTTACCGATTTTAAAAACAATGTACTTAATAACGAGATTGTTATTTTCAAAAGCAAACTTAACGGAAAGGAATACCAAGGGCTTACCGATTCTTTAGGCAAATTCTCTTTTCGTCTTCCGGTAGGTGATAAGTATGAAATTTACATTTTGGGTTTTAAAGATTCTACCCTCAACGAAAATGTATTAACTATACCACCAACCACAGGCAAAGCCTATTATAAAAACCCGTTTGTGGTAGATATACAACACATGCCTGCTAAAAGTTTTATACTAGAGGATTGTAATTTTGAAACAGGCAAGGCCGACCTGAAAGAAGAGTCATATAAAGTAATTGATGAGCTGGTAGCTTACCTGAACCGTAAAGATGATGAACGTATAGAACTGGGCGGGCATACAGATAATGTAGGTAACGCCAAAAACAACCAGATACTTTCTGAAGCAAGGGCTAATACGGTAAGAACCTACCTGATAAGCAAAGGCATTGACCCTGCCAGGGTTACTGCAAAAGGATATGGAATGACCAAACCTATTGCCAGCAATAAAACGGCTGCAGGTAAAGCGCAGAACAGGAGAACAGAAGTAACGATATTGTAGTAAGGATCATCAAATATATAATGCAAAAATCCCCCTTGAAACGGTGGGATTTTTGCATTATATAAAGGTATATTTTTACTGATTAATACATTGAAGACCGGACAGCAAGGCTTTTTTTATACGGTCAGCATTTAACTGACACCCTTAAAAAAGTTGCTGGTATGCAGGTGGTATCGTTATCGGTACTTTTGTTTTGAGCTGTAAACAATACTTCCAGTTCATGCTGAAGTTCCATGGCTTTATCATTTTTTTCTGCAGCTTCAAATGCATTCATGGAGGGACCATAATAGTTTTTAAATACACTTACCAACTGCGTTGGAGAATAAGGGGCATTAAAGGTAAATGTATCCCTGGTGCAGGATATGTTTTCTTTTGCCACACCTGCGTTTACAAAGCGTTCTGTAACATGCTCCTCTACACCCCATAACATGGGGCTGATAAAACCTTCTGGTGGCGCCGGGGTATAAGCAGAACTTATTTTCAATATCTGCGCTACCAGTGTTGGGTCTCCGGGTATCCAGTTGCCCATCACAATTCTTCCACCGGGCCTGGTAACACGTACCATTTCCTTTGCCACATCAAGTGGTTTTGGCGCAAACATGGCACCAAAAATACTTACAACAAGATCAAAGCTTTCGTCCTGTAAATCAGTAAGTGCCGTTGCATCTCCTTCCTGAAAACTGCAATTTGTTAATCCTTCGGCTTTTGCACGCAGGTTTCCTGCTTTAACAAGGTTTGATGCAATATCAACACCTAAAACACTGGCTCCCAGTTTTGCCTCAGGTATTGCAGTAGTTCCGTCGCCACAACCAAGGTCTAGAACAGCAAGGTCTTTTTTGATGCCCAATGTGGCTACCAATGCAGTTCCGCTCTCCCTCATGGTTTGAGCAATTTGGGTAAAGTCTCCTTTTTCCCAAAGCATTTTGTTCGGATTCATATCTTTTACTTTTTATGGTTAATAAATCAAAACTAAAGTGTAGATAATGAAACTACTTTGCTGTAAGGTTCATTGATTTGACTGATTAGCTCAGAATATTGAGTTCTCTTTTAAGGGATGAAGGAGAAAAGCCAAACTGTTTGCGGAATGCCCTGCTAAAATGCGAAGCACTTTCAAATCCGCTCTCAAAAGCAGTATCACGCACAGATTTACCTGTTATGGTAAGCAGCTGTCTGGCATGATCTAATCTTTTGTTCATTAGCCATTTGCCAGGCGAAGTATTATAAACCTGTACAAAATCTCTTTTAAAAGCAGATAAGCTCCGGTAACTTAATTTGGCAAAATCCTCCATTTTTAAGTTAAAGCAGAAATTGTCTTCCATTACAGCTTTCAGTGAAACTGATTGCGGAGCATGTAACAGCATGCAGAAATAACATAAAAGTTCTTCGTTGGCTTTATTATCGGCTAGTGTAAGAATCAGTTCGCTGAATTTTAGTTTTAACAGCGACTGATCAGGTGCATCAATTGCATTGAAATAGGGCAGCATGGATTTGAAAAATGAATGTACCGCATCGCTGCTTTCAATGGGTATTACGGGATGGTATTTTTTTTCAGATACGTGAAGTGCTGTTGATTTTGTTTTCAAAACTTCACAAATAAATTCATCGGATACAAAAAAAAGATAAAAGCAAAATTCGGTATCTAAAAACTGTTCTACAATGGCGGCCCCACGTCTTATAAAAACGCAGCTTCCTGCCTGCAAATCATAAGATCCATGGGCGGTGTGCCATATCTTTCTGCCTTCAGCCACATATATGATGTAATTAATGTGACTCCAGAGATCAGCAAATTTATCATCAAGCCTGCAGTTATACACTGTAAAAAGAGAATCGCCACAGCTAAGCCTGTGACAACGGCTCGGTGTATCTACTATAAATTGGTTGAGGTTATACATGAATCAAAGGTTGAAAACAAAAGTATACCATTAAAGATATGTAATACCGCTATTTCAAACTAAACAATAAAATTAAAGCTGTGCCTGATGCTACAAGCCTAAGTCATTTGAACCAGGCATTAAAAAACCGCCTCGTTATGCACGAGACGGTTCCTTTATTGAAAGATCTAATTGCTTATTCTCCTTTTGGCTCTTCGGTAGCGGCTGCATCTGCTGCTGCATCGCTATCAAATTTAGCTTTTAAGTCGGCAAGTGCACCAATATCACCTAAAGTTGATTTCTCAACTTTGCTTTGTAAATTCTTTACGGCTTTTTTGGTTACTTCAAACTCGGCTTTCTTTTCTTTAATAACCGCTTGTTTTTCTTCTTCAATCACCTGCTCCCAAAGACGGGCATGGCTTAAAACAATACGCTTATCGTTGCGGTCAAATTCAATAACCATAAATTTGGCTATCTCATCAACACCAACTGTTTTACCATCTTCTTTCGCCAGGTGACGGGCAGGAGCGAATCCTTCCAGTCCGTAAGGCAATTGAACAATAGCGCCTTTATCATCTTTCTTAACAACAGTTCCTTCATGTTCGCTACCTACAGGGAAAGTTGATTCCAAAGAGTTCCATGGGTCTTCTTCGATCTGTTTGTGGCCTAACTGCAGTTTGCGTCCTTCCTTATCAATATTCATGATGATAACTTCAATTTCGTTACCAACTTTTGTATATTCATTCGGGTTGTTGAAACGCTTTAACCAGCTAAGATCGCTGATGTGGATCATACCACCGATGCCGGTTGTTAATTCAACAAACACACCGTAAGGAGTGATGTTTTTAACAACGCCCATGTGCTTGCTTCCTTCAGGGAAAGAGGCTTCGATATTGCTCCATGGATCTTCGGTCATCTGCTTGATAGAAAGACTCATCTTACGAGTTTCCTTATCAAGGGTAACAACTTTAGCTTCGTACTCGTCGTTTAATTTGAAGAATTCTTTAGCGTTGATTGGCGTGTTGGCCCAGGTAATTTCACTTACGTGAACCAGACCTTCAACACCTGGCATGATCTCAAGGAAAGCACCGTAATCTTCAATGTTTACAACTTTACCTTTTACAATTTCACCTTCTTTCAGGTTCTCTGTAAGGGTATCCCAAGGGTGTGGAGTTAATTGTTTTAAACCAAGGCTGATACGTTTTTTGTCATCATCAAAATCCAATACAACTACGTTCAGTTTCTGGTCCATCTTCAATACTTCAGTTGGGTGGTTGATACGTCCCCAAGAAATATCGGTGATGTATAATAAACCGTCTAAGCCGCCAAGGTCAAGGAATGCACCAAAATCAGTGATGTTTTTGATCGTTCCTTCCAATACCTGGCCTTTTTCCAGTTTACCCATAATTTCGGCACGTTGTGCTTCAATATCGCTTTCAATAAGTGCTTTGTGAGATACAACCGCATTTTTAATGGCTTCGTTGATCTTAACCACTTTAAACTCCATGGTTTTGTTAACGAACTGGTCGTAATCAGTAACGGGTTTAACGTCGATCTGAGAGCCTGGTAAGAATGTTTCCATACCAAATACGTCAACGATCAAACCACCTTTAGTTTTGCTGGTAACCAAACCGGTAACAATTTCGCCGGTGCGGTGTACTTCCACAATACGCTCCCATGCACGTGTTGTACGGGCACTTTTGCGGCTAAGGTGTAAGTTACCTTCCCTGTCTTCTTTTTCAACAACCATTACTTCAATAACGTCTCCCACTTTAACACCACCTGGGATGTCGCGGAATTCGTTCAAAGAAATAAGGCCGTCACTTTTAAAACCGATGTTAACAACGGCATCAGTTTTGGTTAATGATTCTACAGTTGCCTGTATCATTTCGCCATCAGCAATTTGCTTGAAAGTGTTGTCGTACACCGTGTCGTACTTTGCTTTTTCTTCGGCGGTGTAACTGGTAACATTGCGTTTGTCAACACTCCAGTCAAAATCGTCGTGAGCAGTTGCAACTGTTTCTGCAACCGGTGTTTCAACTTTTACATCAACAACAGGCGCAGTTGTTTCTTCAACCGGTGTTGGTGTAGTTTCGTTTGTTTCTTCCATTTTATTTTTTACGGGTTTGTTTGTTATCGCAGTAGTTTCTTCCTGATTTTGTATCTGGATCGTACCTTCCCGTGCATCTGCGTTTAAGTGTTTGTAAATAACCCCTTTTTTAAAGGGAGTGCAAAGGTAATAATATATCGGGGATTTGAAGGCTAAAAACTGGCTGTTTTAGCGCTGGTAGCAGATTTCAGCCGTTTTTTTTGGTATCAATGACACTTTGTGGCTGAGAATCAGGCTTTTTTAAAGTAAAAAGATTTTTATTTCATTGGCCAACCTGCCTGCATCTGTTAATTCTATTGGATGCGACGTATTGGGTAAAATGGCTAACTGGGCTTTTGGGAGGCTTTTGTACACATCAACTGTTTCAGCAAGGGTAACCATTTTGTCCCTGTCGCCCAGCATGAGCAAAACCGGGTGTTGAATTCCGGCATAATCGGCAGGCTTCAAAGGATTATTTTCTCCCATTGCAATTAGCATGTCGGCTGTTTTTTCCAAGACCATCTTCCAGTTGCCGGGAGCATGTCTGTTTTGTAAAGTGGCAGCAAAATCGGGGAGCTTTTGTTCAATTTTGGCCGGATTCAGCATTTTGGTTTCATTGGCAGCAATGGTTTCATCCCAGTTGAATTTGGTTGCCAATGTAATTATTTTTTTTATTCTTTCAGGATGATGCTTTGCTACATACATCGCTACATAACCACCCATACTATACCCGAAAATGCTAATGCTCTCAATTTTATTTTCATCTAAAAAAGTAATTACTTCTGATGCAAAACGGGCGATAGAAAATGGCTCATCAGTTAATGGAGAATCGCCATGGCCGCTGAAGTTAAGGCTATGCATATTAAAAAATCCAGCCAGATTTTTTTCAACCGGTAGTAATTGATCTTTTGATCCGATAGCTCCGTGCAGCAATAAAATATGCTCCATATTTTACATTCGTATTGGGCAAAAAAAATCCCCCGGTATTCCGGAGGATTTTTTTCAAAAAGGTATATATTAATTTTGTTTGCCTGTTGTAGCAGCATTTGCAGCTTTAACAGCAGCCATTTTAGCTTCTCTTTTTTTAGCATCATCATTTGGTACAACTTCACCGGCTGCATTTACTGAAGTGGCTGCAGCAGTTTTTTGAGCAGTTTGAGTTGCACTTCTGTTGGCAGCTTTAGCTTGATCATCAGAAGTTGTTGCTGTTGCAGCAACCGGGGCCTTATCATTTTCTGCCATGATAGCAGCTTTCTGCGGAGTTGGAGCAGCAGCACTGGTTGTCGTTGCAGCCTGCTGTTTCATTTTTGCAGCTTTTGAATCAGTTTGAGCAGAAGCGATACCGCAAACACCTAACATGATTATTGACGATAGTAAGAATTTTTTCATCGTGTAGTTTTTAATTATGAGTAATAAAATAATTGTTTCTATAGTTTCTTCGGTGAAAATTTATTTCCACAGGTCAAATATACTTTTTTTCACAAAAAAAACAAGAATTTTTATTGTTTTAGATATTTTTAATCTGAAACATTGGGTAGATTTATCATATCATGTTTATTGCTGCAGGCTGTTCAGTAACAGATCATTAAAGTTGTTCAAAGTAGAAATTTTCAGATCTGCCGCTTCCCAGGTCAGGTTTTTAGCATCATGAACGGATGGAACAACAACACATTTCATTTTTGCCGCTTTTGCCGCTATCATGCCATTAAAGGAATCCTCAAAACAGATACAGGTTTCAGGCATAGCCGCCAGTTCTTTCGCACAATTTAAATACACTTCGGGATGAGGTTTGCCATAAGCCAGTTCTGCTGCCGATGATACAGCCTGCAGGTGGCTGCCAATTCCCAGCATATCAATAACAAGGTTTATCAATGCCGGCGGTGAGGAGCTGGCGAGCCCGATCTTAAAATTTCTTTCCAAAAAAAAATGGAAGATATGCTGTACACCTGGCATGGGGGTGCCTTTTTGTGCAACCAGCTTTACTACCAATTCCACTACTTTTTCTTCTGCCTTTGTAATTTCAGATTCGGGTAAATTAAAGTACCTGAACCAGTGCATTAAAAACTCCTTTGTTCTTAAACCAGTGGTGCCGGCATACTGCTGTGAGGTTAACTGTTTTCCATAGGTTAAAAACAAGGCTTCGGCCGATTCCTTCCAGAGTGGTTCAGAGTCTATCAGCAGGCCATCCATATCAAAAATTACCGTATTCAGCTTCATAGGTACAAATATAATGTGTGCCCAACGGCTGGCGGCAAATAGTTTAATTTTATTTATTGATACAAGTTTATATAAATTGCGCAGAGATTAATGCAACCAAAAGATTGATACATGGGCAATTTTATGAANGCTTTTAAGGAATCGGGTTTTGTAAAAGGATTGGTGTACACAGTTGTTGGGGCAATTTCTTATCCGGGCCTTGCTATGTTTAATAAGTTGCAGATAAACGGGATGGATAAACTTAAAAAACTGCCTAAAAATAATGTACTGTTTGTGAGCAATCACCAGACTTATTTTGCCGAGGTGATCTGCTTTTTACATATTTTTTGTGCGGTAAGCTGGCGCAAAAAACACCGGTTGGGTGTGCCTTACTATCTGCTATGGCCTTATACCAGGGTGCAGTTTGTATCGGCCGAAGAAACGATGAAGAAAAACCTGATGAGCAAGATATTTGCGCTGGCAGGATCTATCATGATCAAGCGCACCTGGGTAGATGACAGTAAAGAGGTACGAAAAGGACTGGACCCCAGTGATACCCGCAAAATTTCAAGGGCTTTGGATAAAAACTGGGTAATAACTTTTCCCCAGGGCACTACCACGCCTTATGTACCTGGCAGAAAGGGAACCGCATTTATAGTAAAGCACCACAAACCAATTGTAGTGCCCGTGGTTATTGATGGTTTTAGTACTGCCTTTAATAAAAAGGGTATTAAAATGATTAAAAAAGGCACCCGGCTTACAGTAAATTTTAAAGACCCCATGCAGATCAATTTTGAAGACCCTACAGAAAAAATACTGGAAGATATTATGGATGCTATTGAACAGAGCAGCAGGTTCAAGCCCCAACAACCATCGGCCTAGTCTTTTATAAACAGGGCTTTCAGTTCAATTGCTTCTTCAGGCTTCATTTTTCCACCCAGTATCAGTCTTAACTGTCTTCTTCTTAAAGCGCCGTCAAACAGTTTTTTTTCTTCTTCCGTTTCGGGTACCAGCTGGTTAACCTTGCGTGGTTTTCCGTTTGGATCAAGCGCTACAAAAGTATAATACGCTTCGTTGCTTTTGTATTTGTATTGCTGTATAGCATCTTCTCCCCATACATTCATATGCACTTCCATACTGCTGTTGAACGATCTTGTTACCGTAGCTTCAATATGAACCACATTGCCCAGTTTAATGGGGTTTTCAAAAGAGATATTATCAACCGATGCTGTAACTACCGGTGCTCCGCAGTGTTTCATGGCAGCCAGTGCTGCAGCAATATCCATCCAGTACATCAGGCGGCCACCCATCAGGTTACCAAAAGTGTTGGTATCATTGGGTAAAACCAGTTCTGTCATTACCACCAGCGATTCACTTGCTTTTTTATCCATTGTAAAATTTTTGCAAAGATAAGTGGATTTGTTACTGAAGAAGAGGCAGATTAGTTAGCATTTTTGTAAAACACGATATCTATCATGTTTAAATATTTGGCAGTTCGTGTTTGTTTTATGAATTTCGATGACCGAATTGCTAGTTATGACAGATCAGACAAAAATTTCCTTCGAAAATACAGAATACGCATTTGCCTACAAATCAGATGCAGAGTTAAAAAAAGCAAATTTCCTTTTTGGTTTTATGGGTAAACCCTGGCTGGTGAATACTGCACTGAAGCTAACGCCACTGGCCATTAAATGGCATTTACCATTTACTAAAACACTGATACGCAAAACCATTTTTAAACAGTTTGTAGGAGGAGAAACACTGGATGAAACCGCAAAAGTTGCCGATAAACTGGAGACTTATAATGTACAAGTCATCCTTGATTATGGAGTGGAAGGAAAAGAAGGTGAAGCAAATTTTGAGCATGCCCGTGATGAGTTCATGCGGGTAATTGACTATGCTGCCACCCAGGCCAATATTCCCTTTATGAGCATTAAGGTAACCGGCTTTGCCCGTTTTTCTTTACTGGAAAAACTGGATACAGCTATGCATATTGCTACGGGAACTTTAATGAAAAGATACCTGCATGCGGTGGAGCAGTTACCCGATGCCGAAAAAGAAGAATGGCATAAAGTGAGGCTTCGTTTGCAGCAATTATGCGAAGTTGCCGATAAAAAAAATATTGGGATATTAATAGATGCAGAAGAAACCTGGATTCAGGACCCTGTTGATGCACTTACCATTTTAATGATGGATGTGTTTAATAAGAAGAAAGCCGTAATTTATAACACGTTGCAGTTTTACCGTCACGACAGGCTTCAGTTTTTAAAAGATTCTTATGCTGCTGCCGAAGAAAGAAATTTTATACTGGGAGCCAAACTGGTAAGAGGGGCTTATATGGAAAAAGAAAGAAACCGTGCCGCAGAAATGAATTACCCTTCGCCCATACAGCCTGATAAGCAAAGCAGCGATAATGATTACAATAGTGGTGTTGAACTTTGTATTGAGCATATCGATAAGATCGCTTTAATAGTAGCATCGCACAATGAATACAGTAACCTCTACACAACCCAATTGCTCGATAAAAAGGGGTTGCCACATAATCACCCACACGTACATTTTTCTCAGTTGTATGGCATGAGCGATAATATAACCTTCAACCTGGCAAAATCGGGTTGTTCGGTAAGTAAGTATTTACCTTTTGGCCCAATAAAAGATGTTATTCCCTACTTAATGCGCAGGGCGCAGGAAAACAGCTCCGTATCGGGCCAAACCGGAAGAGAACTTGGACTCATTAAAAAAGAATTACAGCGAAGAAAACTATAAGTATCGTGTTTTTACTATTACAAAGTATAGTAAAATCCGCTGATTATTATTTATATTAATATTTTACCTTTGGGGTCAATTTACATGCTGACCCGCCTAATAATACCAACCCTACTGTTTTTTTTACCCTGTGTAGCCAGTGCCCAGGTTAGAAGCATGCCCGCTGTTAAGATAAGCAGCACCATAAAAATTGATGGTAACCTCGATGATGAAGCCTGGAAAAATATTGAACCTACAGGCGACTTTATAACAATCTCACCTGTTTATGGCAAAGTGTCAGCACGCAATACCAAAGTAAAGATTGCTTACGACAACAATGCCATCTACATAGGAGCGTATATGTACGATCATCCGTCCAATATACGCAGGCAGTTAACTGCCCGTGATGTACTTGACAGGCAGGATATTGATATTTTCACGGTAGGGTTTGATACATATCATGATAAACAGAACGCGTTTGTTTTTAAGGTTTCTGCAGCCAATGTGCAGGGCGATATAAAAATATCCCAGGGTGCAGGCGTGGTGTACGACTACAGTTGGGATGCTGTTTGGGAAAGTAAAACAAGTATAAAAGAAGATGGCTGGGTAGCAGAAATAAAGATTCCGTTAAGTGCTATCAGGTTCTCAAAAAAAGATCAGCAGGAATGGGGGATAAATTTTGCCCGCTTTACCAGGAAGGAAAATGAGAATAGTGTTTGGAACCCGATAAACCCCAACATAAGCGGCGAACTTAACCAGTGGGGTGTATGGACCGGCATCAATAATATATCTCCCCCAACCAGGTTATCTTTTTTACCATACCTGTCCGGAGGGTTCAGGGTATCGCCAACATCTAAAGGAGACGTTACTGAGTTTCTGCGAAGTGGTGGTATGGATGTGAAGTACGGAATAAATGAAAGTTTTACGCTGGACATGACATTAATACCTGATTTTGCGCAGGTGCAAAGCGATAATGTGCTGCTGAACCTTTCACCCTTTGAAGTGAAATTTGATGATTACCGGCCTTTTTTTACTGAAGGAACAGAATTGTTTAATAAAGCGGGTTTGTTTTATTCCAGGCGAATAGGTGCAGAGCCGGGACTGGCCAGTACTGTGTTAAGCAAATATGGTAATATGCCTGCGGATTATGAGATCAAAAAAAACCCGGGCATTACGAGATTGTACAATGCTACTAAATTTTCGGGGCGTACCAAGGGTAACCTGGGTATTGGTATTTTTAATGCCATTACTGCACCCATGTATGCAAAGATCAGGGAGATAAGTGCTGGAAAAGACACCAGCATTTTAACCGAACCACTTACCAACTACAGTATTGTTGTTTTTGACCAGGCATTAAAAAACAGGTCTTCGATAAGTTTTACCAATACCAATGTACTTCGCCAGGGCAATAGCCGTAATGCCAATGTAAGCAGTCTTGATCTTTCTTTATTTGACAAGAAAAATAATCATAACTTTTCTTTTTCGGGTCGTTACAGTTCTATATGGGGCAAGCAGGAAAACAAGAACGGATTTACAACCGGAGCATCTTTTGGAAAAGTAAGCGGTATACTTCAGTACAAAGCCGGCCTTACTATCGAGAGCGATAAATACGATCCAAACGATCTGGGATTTTTGTACAATAATAATTCTTTCGAGTACAGCGGCAATATCAGCTATAATATCAACAACCCAACACGCCGCTTCCTCATTCATAATTATAAGTTCAGTTTTACAAATACATATTTGTACAAGCCTTTTGAATGGTCGGCATTGCAGTTAAACGCAAGTGCTTTTTTCCTGTTTAAAAATTTCTGGGATGTAACAGCCAGTTTTCAAAGCAGTCCTACCTGGAACAAGGATTATTTTGTGCATTCCAATACATACACCGGCTATTTTCTCAGGCGAACTCCTTATTATTATTTTGGTATTAATGGCAGCAGCGACAGCCGTAAAAAAATGTATGTAAGCTGGAAGCTGGGAGCTGCAGAATCGCCCCTGCCAAACGATCCATACTGGACAGGTAATTTAGGGTTGCGTTACAGGTTCAGTGATAAATTTCAGCTGAGTTCCAGTATGGACATTGTGCAGGATAAGGGTAACTGGGGCGCAGCAAAAAGATCAGATGGATCGCTGATAATAAATCCCAATGGCTCTCCGGTTATTTCACGCCGCAACCTTAAGACCAACACTTTTATAGTTAGCAGTCAATATAATTTCAATTCAAGGATGAATGTGAATATCCGCATGAGGCATTACTGGTCCATATTACAGAATACCAATTTCTATAACCTGAATCCGGATGGATACTGGCGTGACACTACATTCTTTGCCAACCAAAATTTAAACTTCAATACATTTAATATTGACATGTTTTTTACATGGGATTTTTTACTGGGCAGCAGGTTAACCCTTGCCTGGAAAAATGCATTGGGCGGCAACGTGAATATAGATCCATACAGCAACAAAACCTATTTCCGGAATTTTGGAAAAGCCGTTGATAATCCGCACAGCAACGAAATAACGGTTAAGCTGGTTTATTTTCTCGATTACCTGAAACTAAAAAGAAAAAGGTAGCTTCTTGATTGCCTGCATACTCTTTAAGGGTTTGTTTGTTAAACTTTGTTAGATTTGGTTTTGAATTGCCATTCCTATTTTTTATTTTGTAAAAAAATACAACAATCATGACACAAGAAACAAGCCCGGACGTTTTAACTTTTGATGCGAACAATCAATCAAAATTACCATCAGGTTTAAATGTACTTACTATTTTAAGTTTTATTGGCTGTGCCCTCCAGTTGCTGGGAGCTTTATACAGTTTTTTTACTGCAAAAAAATCATATGAAGGCCTCGATAAACTTACAGAGCAGATGAACTCGGAGAACATGCCTGGCTGGGTTAAATCAATGATGGGTGATCCTGAAAAAATGATAAAGATGATCACTAAATCTTATGAGAACCGCATACCAATCGTGTTATTATCACTGGTGGCTGTAGCCCTTTGTTTTTACGGGGCCCTGCAAATGCGTAAACTCAAAAAGCAGGGGTTCCTGTTATATACTATTGGAGAACTGTTACCGTTTTTAACCCAGGTGTTATTTATCGGGGCATTCTCTCTTTCAGGTTTTGCTATGTATTTTGGAGTAGGTATAGCAGCTCTGTTCATCTTATTATATTCGATGCAACGAAAATACCTGGTGCAATAAAGCTACAGGCAAAATAAAAAGCAGGTCATTTAGTCTGCTTTTTATTTTGCCTGAAGAATCTGAAAAGACTGTTACCAGGCTTTAGAAATACTTCCATTTAATATCTTAATCAGGTACAGGTGTTTGTTTTCAAAATAATCCGGCACTGTGGCTTTATCATTTAGTTTTACCGGTTTAAAATTGTATTCACAAAATACTTTCTGGTTTTTATCGCTTAAATGACTCATGAAGGCACCCGGATTCTTTGCAAGCAGTTTTGTAAATAGATATACCGCTTCAAAGCCTTTGTAGGCCATATCTGTTGGCTTGGTTTTATAGTTTTTGTAATAAGCTGCAGTAAGCGTTTTGCTGAATGTATCAGTCTTGTCGGTATAAAATGGTGTTGTATAATAAACAGGAAATCCTGCCAAGGTTTTCTTATTGTAAAGTGCATCAAAATTATCCCAGTTTGGCATTCCGATTAAAGTAATGGGAAACGTCTTGTAAATTTCATTGCATGCTTTAGCTATATTTCCTGCAAAGTTTTCATCCAGGCTGCCGCCAATGATCACATTTTTTCGGTTGCTATCTAATTTTGACCTGAGAAAAGCAGCGGTAATTTCTTCATCAATATTGATTGTTTCCATGGTGAGCAGCTGCTTACCATCCTGTTCGTTCATTGCCTTAAAATAGGAAGCAACCATATCCTCCTGCCTGCCTTTTTGCCGGATGAGGTATATTTTATCGGTACCGTGATTTTGCAGTATGTAACTGTATATAGCATCGCAATGCGACTTTAAAGTTGAGTTCATCACTACCAGGTAAGGGTTTGCCGTAACCCCGGAAACATTGGGGTAGGTGGCCGAAATAAATGGTATATTCTTTTCCTGTGCAAATGCAGCCAGTTGTAAAAAATCCTCATCCCTTACGCTGCCAATGATCAGGTTCAGGCTGTCAAGTTTTTTACTACGTACCAGGTCGGGTATTTTTTCTGTGTACGATCTGGTGTCGAAAATACTGGCAATAATGTTATCATCACCAGCCTGCAGGCTGTCTAATGCTGTTAAGGCGCCTTGTACAAAATCAACAGCCGGTGCAATAAAACGGGGAACAGCCTGTTTATACCTGAAGGTATTTTTGGTAAAAACAGAATCAAGATAAAGCGGCGCAAAAATACCAACCCGGTAAACGGGCTGTTTGGCAGCAGTATCAACCTGCGCATGTAATGATGTTGTTACAAAGCATACAACCAGTAAAAATAATCCGGTAAAGCGTTTCTTATTCATATGTTTAATCTACAATCTTAGTTCATCATTCTTTATTCCCATTCTATAGTTGCCGGTGGTTTGCTGCTTATATCGTACACCACCCGGTTTATGCCCGGCACGTTATTAATGATCTCGTTACTGATATTTGCCAAAAACTCATAAGGCAAATGCGCCCAGTCAGCTGTCATCCCATCAACTGATGTTACTGCTCTTAATGCAACGGTGAACTCGTAAGTTCTTTCATCGCCCATAACACCCACACTCTTCACAGGCAGTAAGATGGTACCTGCCTGCCAAACAGTTGCATACAAGTTATATTTTTTTAAACCATTAATATAAATCGCATCAGCATCCTGCAATAACCGTACCCTTTCTGCATTCACTTCTCCTAAAATACGAATGCCCAAACCCGGTCCGGGGAAAGGGTGTCGAAACAGCATTTCGTGCGGAATACCCAGTTCCAGTCCTACACGCCTTACCTCATCTTTAAATAAAGAGCGCAGTGGTTCTACCAGGCCCAGTTTCATGGTTTCTGGTAATCCGCCTACGTTGTGGTGGCTTTTGATGGTTGCCGAAGGGCCATGTACCGAAAGTGATTCTATCACATCGGGGTAAATGGTTCCCTGGCCCAGCAGTTCTACGCCTTCAATTTTGTGTGCTTCCTGGTCAAATATTTCAATAAAGCCGCCGCCAATGGCTTTTCTTTTCTCTTCCGGATCAGTTTTACCGGCTAGTTTTTTATAAAAATGTTCTTTAGCATCAACCCCAATTACGTGCAGCCCCAGTGTCTTATAGATCTGGAGTACATCTTCAAACTCGTTCTTGCGTAAAACGCCGTTGTCAACAAAAATGCCGAACAGGTTTTCACCGATGGCCTTATGTATTAATGTAGCAGCAACGGTACTGTCAACACCGCCGCTAAGGCCCATGATCACTTTTTTATTGCCAATTTGCTTTTTAAGTGCTTCAACGGTATCGGTAATAAAATGTGCAGGCGTCCAGTCCTGGCTGCAGTTACAAATATTTACCAGGAAATTTTTAATTATGATTTTACCTTCGGTAGAATGATATACTTCCGGATGGAATTGTAAACCGTAGAGTGGTTGCTCTTCGCCAGTTGTGCGTTTAAATGCCGCCACAGGAATGCTCTCCGTGGTACCCAGCAATTCAAATCCTTCCGGTAATTCTTTAATAGTATCACTATGGCTCATCCATACCTGCGATGAAGCTGAAATATTTTCTAAAAGCGCGTCGGCTTTGGTTGTTGTAAAAATAGCACGACCATATTCTCTTTTTTCGCTTTTATCAACCCTGCCACCGAATAATTTTGCAGTTAACTGAGCACCATAACAAATGCCCAGCACGGGAACTTTTGCGGCAATCGCTTTCACATCTACAATTAGAGCCTTTTCCTCATTAACTGAAAAAGGAGAACCTCCTAAAATAATGCCTTTTAAACCTGGTTCGTACACTATTTCCTTATTATAGGGGATGATCTCGCAATACACATTTGCTTCCCTAACAGTACGGGCTATCAGTTGGGTGTACTGAGAGCCAAAATCAAGTATTAGTATTTTTTCTGTCATATTGCTGCGAAGGTAAATAATAAGTTGGATGTTATTTGCGCCAGGGGGTTTGAGTTTACTGTTACAAGTTTTATATTTACACAAACTATCAGCCATGAAGCGTTTTCTTGTATTGTTATTAGCCATTTTCACTTTAGCCTCCTGCGATCATACTACCGGCAGTGGCAATATTGTAACGGAAACCCGCAAAACGGGCAGTTTTGATGCCATTTCTGTAGGCGGTTCTTTTGATGTAGAAGTTAAAATGGGCGATGCTGCATCCGTAGTAGTGGAAGCCGATGATAATATTATGAAGTACATAGAAACCAGGGTATCGGGAAAAACACTGAAAATTAATACGGAAGACATGCATAGCTTTTCTGATGTGCACATGAAAGTATATGTTACGGTGCCCGTGCTTACAGCAATCAGCGCATCTGCATCGGCCGATGTAGTGGGCGAAAACATACTTACCAGTGATGATAAACTGGTATTTAAAGCATCCAGCTCGGCCAGTATAAAGGCTGAAGTAAATGCGCCAGAGATCGTTACTGATGCCAATAGCAGCGCCACCATCACCCTCAAGGGAAAGACAAAAGACCACAAAGCAGAAGCTTCAAGCAGCGCAGAGATCAAAGCATTCGGACTTTTAAGTGAAAACACAAAAGCCAACGTGAGCAGCAGTGCCGATATAGAAGTACATGCCAGCGTTAGCCTGGATGCCCGGGCCAGCAGCAGTGGCACCGTTGAATATAAAGGTGCGGCAACGGTAACCCAATCAGTGAATAGCAGCGGGTCGGTAGAAAAAAAGGAGTAAACCAATTGCAAGTTGCTTTGCCTGTAAAAAATGAAATTATCGTCTGTTAATTAATTTCTAAAACGCAATTAAATCTCAATAAAGAATTTTACATTACAGGTAATTTCCCATTACCGCAATGATCGCCCACATCCGTCCGGCAACCGCTTTATTTTTTTTAACCCTTTCTTTTGCATTTTGTTCATGCAAGCATAAAACTGTTGGCACTGAACGTGGATTTTATTACTGGAAAAGTGATGCATATAATCTTGAAAATACAGAAGCTGATGTTTTAAAAAAACTGACTGTTAAAAAACTGTATGTCAAATTTTTTGAGGTGGAATACAGTAAAGTATTTGGAGTAAGGCCAACTTCAAAATCATCCCTTAATTTTCATTACCAGGCTAATGGAGATCTTTCGCCGGATATAACTATAATACCGGTTGTTTTTATTAAAAACGATGTGTTTACAAATACAAAGCAGGAAGACATCAACTCATTGGCAGAAAATATTTTATTCTTAATAGCCAAAAGATACAAGGAGCACGGAAACCAGGACAGCGTTTTTCATGAAATACAATTTGACTGCGACTGGACTGCATCAACAAAGGAAAAATATTTTGCTTTGCTGAAGTACTTAAAAAAACTAACCGGCAAAATAATATCCTGCACGCTGCGGATGTATCCTTATAAATATCCGGAACTGATGGGAGTGCCCCCTGTTGATAGAGTTACCTTAATGTGTTACAACCTGAACAATCCTTTGGAAAATGAAAACAAGAACTCTATTTTGGATGTAGATGAAATCGCAAAATACCTCAACACAAAAAAAGTATATCCACTGCATCTTGACATTGTGTTACCACTTAACTCGTGGATGCTTTGTTTTCAGAATAACCAGTTTGTTGGTATGCTGCACAACCAGGATGACATAAGCCTGTTTGCAGAACCTGTAAAGCCCTTGTGGTACCGTGTTACAAAAGATACCATGGTAAGTGACATTTTTATAAGGGAAGGAGATAAGATCAAATTCGAAGAAGTAAATGAGGATGAATTAAAAAAAATAACAACGCTTTTAAAATCCAAACTGAATCTCAGCGGAACAACGACGATCAGCTTTTTTCATTTAGATAAAACCTCATTAAATAAATACAGTAATGAAACGGTTAATTCTTTGTACAATAGTTTTAATTAGCCTGGTCTTGCCGGCATCTGCCTGTGGCCCATATTACCCTTATGGAGAAGATATACGTTTTTCTATTTTAGACCCTGATGCATTTGGCTATAAAGATTTTGCGGGTTTTAATTACTGGGCCGGTATTTTTTATTCGGAAGATTGTACGGCAGCCAATGAAGAGTCTGGCAGAGCACAAAATACTTTATTGTGGAAAGCCTATTGCAAAAACAAAATAGATACAGCAAGCATTTACCGGGCAGTGTATGTACTGAACGAGGATGAATTGGCTGGTAACGCAATGATTGATTATTTGCTAAAAAACGGGGATACTGCGGCTATTAATTACCTGAAATTTGCCAAACGATGCAATGATCTTAATACCTGGCTGGATGACCCTTGGGAAAGAAACAGCGAAGGAGATATAAAGACCAGGCAGCCGTTTATAAATGAGGCATTGAAGGCTATTAACGCCACCAGAAATAAAATGCTTCAAAAACGCTATGCCTTCCTGGTAATCCGGCTATCGTTTTATAATGGCGATGAAAAAATAATTGAAAGCCTTTACAGTACATATTTTGCACCCAAAAGGACAGGTAAAGATATAGTTGATTATTGGGCATTATATTTTCATGCCCTGATGGATACGAACCAGGTGCGCCAGAATTATAACCTGGCGTTAGTATTTAGTAATGCACCAGACAAAAGGTTTGCGGTAGTGCAGCATTATAACAAAAAGGTGCCGCTAAATTCAATACTTGCGCTGGCAAAAAACAATAAAGAAAAGGTAGCTGTTTGTTTGATGTACAATTTAAATAATGTTGGTCCCGGGTTAGCAG
>JGI24770J26754_10000154_pt1 | contig 46297 bp, 45 predicted proteins | sample LakOneMetagenome_FD_26754 | JGI IMG/M metagenome (IMG submission 26754) | reverse complement strand
AGATGACGCCCTTGTTGCCGTGACGGCCGGCCATCTTGTCGCCGGGCTGAAGCTTGCGCTTCACGGCCACGAAGACCTTGACCATCTTCATCACGCCAGGGGGCAGCTCGTCGCCGCGCTGGAGCTTCTCGACCTTGTCCTCGAAGCGGCGGTCGAGGCGCTTACGCGCTTCCTCGAACTGGCGCTTCATGGCCTCGATCTCGCCCATCGCCTTCTCGTTGCTGAGGGCGATCTGCCACCACAGGCCGCGCGACGAGATCTCGTCGAGCTTCTCCTTGGTGATCTTGCCGCGGCCCAGGCCCTTCGGACCCGAGGTGGCTTCCTTGCCGATCAGCAGGGTTTCCAGGCGGCCGTAGGTGTTGCGCTCGAGGATCTTGAGCTCGTCGTCGCGGTCCTTGCCGAGGCGTTCGACTTCTTCCCGTTCAATCGCCAGGGCGCGCTCGTCCTTGTCGACGCCGTGCCGGTTGAAGACGCGGACTTCGACGATGGTGCCGGCCACGCCGGGCGGCAGGCGAAGCGAGGTGTCGCGGACGTCGGAAGCCTTCTCGCCGAAGATGGCGCGCAGCAGCTTCTCTTCCGGGGTCATCGGGCTCTCGCCCTTGGGCGTCACCTTGCCGACCAGGATATCGCCCGGCATCACCTCGGCGCCGATGGCCACGATGCCGGCTTCGTCGAGGTTGCGCAGGGCTTCCTCACCGACGTTGGGGATGTCGCGNGTGATTTCTTCCGGGCCCAGCTTGGTGTCGCGGGCCATGACCTCGAACTCCTCGATGTGGATCGAGGTGAAGACGTCGTCGCGCACGATGCGCTCGGAGATCAGGATCGAGTCTTCGAAGTTGTAGCCGTTCCAGGGCATGAACGCGACGAGCGCGTTGCGGCCGAGCGCCAGTTCGCCAAGCTCCGTCGACGGGCCGTCGGCGATGACGTCCCCGTGCTGGATCTTGTCGCCCACACGCACCAGCGGACGCTGGTTGATGCAGGTGTTCTGGTTGGAGCGCTGGAACTTCGACAGGCGGTAGATGTCGACGCCGGGCTTGGTCGGGTCGGTCTCTTCCGTGGCGCGGATGACGATACGCGTGCCGTCGATCTGTTCGACGACGCCCGCGCGGCGGGCCACGACGACGGCGCCGGAGTCGCGGGCGACCACGGCTTCCATGCCGGTGCCGACCAGGGGCGCGTCGGCCTCGATCAGCGGCACGGCCTGGCGCTGCATGTTCGAACCCATCAGCGCGCGGTTGGCGTCATCGTTCTCGAGGAACGGAATCAGCGCGGCGGCGACGGAGACGACCTGCTTGGGCGAGACGTCCATGAAGTCGACCTGTTCGGTCGGCGCCAGGGTGACTTCGCCGTTGATGCGCACGACGGCCAGTTCTTCGGTCAGGCGGCCCTTGGCGATCGGCACATTGGCCTGGGCGATGGTGTGCTTCGCCTCTTCCATGGCCGACATGTAGACCACCTCTTCGCCGACCTTGCAGTCGGTGACGCGGCGGTAGGGGCTCTCGATGAAGCCGTACTTGTTGACCCGCGCGTGCGTGGCCAGCGAGTTGATCAGGCCGATGTTCGGGCCTTCCGGCGTCTCAATCGGGCAGATGCGGCCGTAGTGGGTCGGGTGCACGTCGCGGACTTCGAAGCCGGCGCGCTCACGCGTCAGACCGCCCGGGCCAAGCGCCGAGAGGCGGCGCTTGTGGGTGATCTCCGACAGCGGGTTGGTCTGGTCCATGAACTGCGACAGCTGCGAGGAGCCGAAGAATTCACGCACCGAGGCCGCCGCGGGCTTCGCGTTGATCAGGTCGTGCGGCATGACCGTGTCGATATCGACCGAGCTCATGCGCTCCTTGATGGCGCGTTCCATGCGCAGCAGGCCGACGCGGTACTGGTTCTCCAGCAGCTCGCCCACCGAACGGACCCGGCGGTTGCCGAGGTTGTCGATGTCGTCGATCTCGCCGCGGCCGTCGCGCAGGCCGACCAGCAGCTTCAGCACCGCCAGCACGTCGTCCTTGCGCAGCACGCGGACTTCGTCGTCCGTTTCCTGCTCGAGGCGCATGTTCATCTTCACGCGGCCGACCGAAGACAGGTCGTAGCGCTCGGAATCGAAGAACAGCGAGTTGAACATCGCTTCCGCCGCTTCCGGCGTGGGCGGCTCGCCCGGGCGCATGACGCGGTAGACGTCGAACAGCGCGTCCTCGCGGGCCGAGTTCTTGTCGATTCGCAGGGTGTTGCGCATGTAGGCGCCGACCGTGACGTGGTCGATGTCCAGCACCTCGATGGTCTCGAAGCCCTGTTCTTCCAGCACCGCGATGGAGGCCGCGTCCAGCTCGTCGCCGGCCTCGACGTAGATCTCGCCGGTCTTGAAGTTGACGGCGTCGTTGGCCAGGTAGCGGCCGATCAGGGCGTCGGGGCCCAGGCGCAGCGACTTGACGCCGCCGTCCTGCAGCTTCTTGGCGGCGCGGGCCGAGATCTTGTGGCCGGCGGCGGCGATGACTTCACCGGTGGCGGCGTCGACCAGGTCGAACTCCGGCTTCACGCCGCGCCAGCGCTCGGGCTTGTAGGGGGTGACCCAGCCGGCCTCGCCGCCCTTCTTGGCCTTCTTCTTCTCGTAGGGAACGATGTCGTAGAAGGTCTTCAGGATCTCTTCGCCGTCCATGCCCAGACCCATCAGGAAGGTCGTGGCCGGCAGCTTGCGGCGGCGGTCGATGCGGACGTAGACGATGTCCTTGGCGTCGAACTCGAAGTCGAGCCACGAGCCGCGGTAGGGGATCACGCGGGCGGCGAACAGCAGCTTGCCCGAGGCGTGCGTCTTGCCCTTGTCGTGGTCGAAGAAGACGCCCGGTGAACGGTGCATCTGCGAGACGATGACGCGCTCGGTGCCGTTGACGACGAAGGTGCCCTTGTCGGTCATGAGCGGGATATCGCCCATGTAGACGTCCTGCTCCTTGATGTCCTTCACCGAGCGGGCGCCGGTCTCTTCATCGGCTTCGAACACGATGAGGCGCAGCTTCACCTTCAGGGGCGCCGCGTACGTCATGTCGCGCTGGATGCATTCCTCGACGTCGTACTTGGGGTCCTCGAACTCGTACGAGACGTATTCGAGCACGGCGCGCTCGTTGAAGTCCTTGATCGGGAAGACCGACTTGAAGACCGCCTCGATGCCCTCGTCGCGGCGCTGGCCCGGACGGACCTCGCGCTGCAGGAATTGCTCGTACGAGGACCGCTGGACCTCGATGAGGTTCGGCATCTGGACAGCGTCGGGGATGCGGCCGAACGACTTCCGGATCCGCTTCTTGCCGGTGAAGGACTGCGCCATGGATTTTTCCCTGGGCGCGGAGGGGGAGTCCGCGCGTAAAGTTGTCGATGCGTCCACCCTCGAGGGCGCCGAGGCGCCGGACGCAGACATCGAAACCCCTGTATTCACAGGGGCGTCCCTTCGCACGGGCCTGAGGGCTGGCCGGGCCTCGAGACGTTTACGCGCGCAAAACCGACGAAACGGGCGCGCCATAAGGCGCCACGTACCGACGGAAATTTCGCGAGACGGGGGAAATAGGCGATTTCCACAGGAAAGAAAAGGGGGCGGAACACCTGATTTGGCAAAAATCAACCGAAAAATGCGCCCTGCCCCCAGCGTCCCCGCCGAGCCCCTTGACCGGGCAGGCCCAATCAGGACGTCTTCGGCCGGCCCAGGGGGATGCCAATGACCGACGAACCCGTACCCACGCCCCCGAAAACCGGCCACCGCTTCGTCGACATGGCCGCGGCCGCGGCGGCCATCGTCATTTCCCTGATCTCCCTGGCCGTCGGCATCGAAAACAGCCGCATCCAGGAGCGGCTGCTGACCGCCTCGTCGTGGCCGATGATCCAGTTCTACACCAGCGACGTTTCCGGCGGCGACGGCGGCGGCAAGCCGGTGATCGCGTTCGGCCTGCGCAACTCCGGCGTCGGCCCGGCCAAGGTCGAGAGCGTCACCATGAGCTGGCATGGCCGCACCTACACCGACAACCTGGCCCTGCTGCGCGACTGCTGCGGCGCGCTCACGCCGGGCGACCACTACGGCCACGGCCTGCAGAGCAATACCGCCAGCCCCACCGTCATGCAGGCCGGCGAGCAGCACTCCTTCCTGGTCCTGCCCCGCGGCGAGGGCGACGATCCGGTCTGGGACAAACTCGATACGGCCAGTCAGGATATCAAGGTAAGCGTATGCTATTGCTCGGTGTTCGATGAATGCTGGCGTAGCGATGGCGTCTCCCTGCGCCCCGCGCGGGTGAAGTCCTGCCCTGCCGGACCTCGCTTCCCCCGCTAGCGCCGCCCGCAGATTCTTTCGCTTCGCCCGTCGATCCTGTGCGTCCCCGTTCGTCGCTCGGGTGTTGGCAAGCCCGAAAGGAGCCCCCCATGCGCCTGATCCCCTTCCTCTGGTACGCCAAGGACGCCCCCGAGGCCGCGAAGTTCTACGCTTCCATCCTGCCCGACTCCCGGGTCGACTCGGTGGAGATCATGCCCGGCGACAGCCCCGCGGGGCCGGAAGGTTCGGTGCAGATCGTCAGGTTCACCCTGCTGGGCCAGCCGGTCCAGGCCATGACCGCCGGCCCGCACCACGCCTTCAACGACGCCATCTCCATGATGGTCGAGGTCGACACCCAGGAGGAACTGGACCGGCTGTGGAACGCGCTGGGCGAGGGCGGCCAGTTCGTCGCCTGCGGCTGGCTCAACGACCGCTATGGCCTACGCTGGCAGATCACGCCCAAACAACTACCCGAACTGATCAACTCGGGCGATCGGGCCGCGCGACGCCGCGTCGCCGAAGCCATGTTGAAGATGGTCAAGCTGGACATCGCCGCCCTGCAAGCGGCCCAGGCCGGACCGTCAGTCTCCTGACGCGTCGAAGACCTGGCCCGCCCCCGCGAACGGGAGCGCACGCTACTCTATTTCCTGGTCGAATCCGCAACCATCTACACAAGTGACAGCATACTCAACCAAACTATAAGTGTAGCTTGTGTATTTGAGACGCGGATTATTGACTTCTGCCGAGCTCCACCTCTCATCATGGTCGGGCATGCGCTCTGATTTCAGGATGAGTTCGATGATTGGTCTATCGAAGGCCGGGTTTGGCGGGTCCGCGGCTTCCCGCGGCGCGCGCAATTGGTTTGCCCACACGGCGCTGGGCGTTTCCCTCGGAATCGTCGTCGCCGGCGCAGGGGGCGCCGGCGCGGCGATGGCCGCCGACGAGTGCGGGGCCGAGATCGCCGGTCCCGACACGGTTGTTTGTTCGGGGGCCAGCTATCCCGACGGTATCGACTATGCGGCAGTCGACGATTTGACGATCGTCGTCCCCGGTTCAGTGACAATCGACGGAGGGCTCTCAGTCGGCGGGGCCGGCCAGATCGTAATTAGCGGTGAAGACACCACCATAGGCAACAGCCTTGGCGCCGGTGCCGACGTCTATTCTGAGAACGGCGCGGTCTCGGTGGATTTGGGCTCGGTCACCACTTCCGGCGATGGAGCCTTCGGCGTCGTCATGTCGGCGGCGCTGGACGGGCTGGTCGAGACCAACTCCGTCACCACTTCCGGTGAGGCCGCTACGGGAATTCTGGCGGGTGCGGGCGGGGACCTGGTCGTGCTCGGCGGGCAGATCGTCACCGAGGGCGATTACGCCGCGGGGATTGTCGCCGTCAGCAAATCGGGCGGTGTCGCCGTCTATGCGTCTGCCGCCACAGCCGGGGACCACGCCGCGGGCATCATCGCGGAGGCCGGGTCGGGATATGCGGTAGTGGTGGATGGCGATGTCACCACCCAGGGCGACTTTTCCGACGCCGTCTATGCGTCGGGCGATCGGGTCCTCGTGATGACGTTCGACGCGCGCACAACCGGAGACCACAGCAACGGAATCGAAGCCGTGGCCGGCGGCGACGTCACGGTTCAGAACGGCCAGGAGGTTCTGGGCGGTTTTGTCTACACCGACGGAGACGGCAGCGTCGCGATTGAAGCGCTGAGCGCAAGCGGCCAGGCGCGGGTCTACAGCCAAACCATCCGCACCACGGGAGATGATAGTGCGGGAATCGTGGCGGTCGCGCGCGCCGGCGACGTCTACGTGAGCAACGGCTTCGCCTCGTCCTATGGGGTGATCGTCACCAACGGGAACGACAGCGACGGGATCGTGGCCTACGCGAGCGGTCAGGCCACCATCGGGAGCGACTTCGTATCGACGCAGGGAGAACGCAGCCAGGGAGTGCTCATTATCGCCGGCGGCGATGTCCTGGCGACCAGCGTCTCGGTTACCACGGAGGGCGGCTACAGCGCTGGCATCGCGGTGGTCAGCGACCACGGCGACATCGCGGTGAGCAGTCAGTACGTCGACACCGCCGGGAATTCCAGCGACGGCCTAAATCTCAATGCGCTCTCAGGTTCGGCGCAGGTCGACCAGGGCAAGAACGGATACGCCGGCGCTATCATCACCCAGGGCGTCGACAGTGACGGGATCGACGCGTTCGGCGCGCTCGGTGTCTACATCTCAAACCAGGACGTGCAGACCTACGGCGACCTCGCAGACGGCATCCGGGCGGTGAGTGGCGGCGCGGTCGAAGCCGGTCAGATTACGGTGACGACAGCCGGAGACTATGCCATCGGGCTGTTCGCCTTGAGCCAGGACGGCGTCAAGGTCCAGGGCGCGGACATTTCAACCAACGGACTGTTCAGCACCGGCATCTGGGCCGTCGCCCAGCGCGGCGACATCTCGATCGAAAGCGACCAGGTACAGACCGGATTCAACGGATCTGCGGGAATTCTGGCTCGCGCCTATGACGGGTCCATTACCATCGCCAGCGATCACCTCTCGACCTACGGCGCAGCCAGCACCGCCATGGATCTGGCCGCCTCGGCCGACATCGTGATCACCTCAGCCGCGATCGTCACGCAGGGCGTCAGGAGCGGCGGCATCATCGCGCAGGCGGGCGGCGACGCCTCCGTCGTCAGCGGGGGTGTCCACACTTATGGCGAATTGGCTGACGGCGTCTATGTGACCGCATACGGCGACATCGCCATCGTGAGCGATCGCGTAACCGCTGAGGGGCCGCGCAGCGCCGGGATCATCGCGTCGTCCTATGCGGGCTCGGTCACCGTGACCAGCGAAGCGGTCACGTCTGCCTCGGTCGGCATCTATGCCTCCGGCCTAGAGGTGACGGTCGACGCCGGCACGACGTCCACCACCGGCGAGGACGCCTTCGGCCTGGTCGCGGTGGGCGGGGCCTACTATTCCGAAATCCCGTTGCAAGTCAGCGCGTCCGTTCGCGCCGACTCCGTTGCGACGGACGGCTACTTCTCATTCGGGGTCTATGTCTCCGCAGCGGGGGGAGACGCCCTGGTCGATGTCGGGCGGATCGAGACCCGGGGCGACCTCTCCCTGGGAATTCTTGAAGTCGCCCGCCTCGGTGACGCGGAGCTCTCGCTCAACTCGGTCATGACTTCGGGCGTCTCGTCGGCCGCCGTGGAGGTCACAACCATCGGCGGCGACGCCTGGATCGACGTAGGCTCGGCGACGACCTACGGCGATGCGTCCGGGGGACTGCTGGGATACGCAAGCCGCATCTACGATCCATATCTCGGCGTCGAAGTTTTCGGCGACCTCCACATGCAGGCCGGCTCGATTGAAACCTGGGGCGCACAGTCACCAGGCCTCGTGGGCGTAACGAATGCGGGCGACGCCGATATCTCGGTCGTCCAGGTCATCACCCACGGCGACTATTCCGACGGAGTCGCGGCGATGACGACCCTGGTGTCGCCGGGGCTCCATCGCGATCCCTATGTCTACGCAGGCGATCTGAATGTCGCCGCGGGCGTGGTGGCGACCTACGGCGCGGCGTCGGTCGGGATCGAGACCTACTCACAGGTGGGGTCCATATCGGTAGAGGCAGGATCGGTGGCGACGGCGGGAGACGACGCCATCGGCATTCGCGCCACCACCGCCTACCAGTGGCGCAACGATGTCCTCTATTCCGGCGACGTGAAGATAACAGTCGGGTCGGTAACGACCGCCGGAGCCGGCGCTGACGCGATCTACGCCCTCACCCACTACGGCGAGATCAGCATTTCGGCCGGCGATGTCAGCGCCGCCGGCGTCGGCGCCAACGGCGTGACGGCCATCACCGAAGGAAGCGGCGATGTCCTGATCGATCTCAGCGGCGATACGTTCGCCGCCGGCGGCAGCGCGATCTATGTCCGTGCGTCGGGATCGGCCGTCATCACGATCGGACCGTCGCAACCGGACGAGCCGCATCCCCAAGTCTTCGGCCGCGATGCCGGTATCACCATCGACACTGCCGGGGGCGCGGTGATCAATATCAACGGTACGCTCTCGAGCGGCAGCGGGCTGGCCATCGCGGCGACCGGCGGGGCGGTCACCATCAACAACATGTCGAACACCGTCGACGGCTTCGTGCAACTCACGGGCATGGACGACCGGTTCAACAACGCCGGGACGTGGCGTGTGTCTGGCGTCAGCGATTTCGGCCTCGGCGAAGATCGCATCGACAACAGCGGCCTGCTGTTCCTCGCCCCCGGAACGGCGCAGGCCTCCACGGTGCGATTGGACGGTTTGGAATCCTTCCACAATTCGGGAGTGATCGACCTGGTGAACGGCCAGGCGGGCGATCTGCTGGACATGGGAAAGGCCGCTTTCGACGGAGCCGGCCTCAGCACGATCCGGCTGGACATCGGAACCAGGCAGGGCAGCAGCGCCGTCGACAGCCTGATGATCGGGTCTGTCACGGGGACGACCCGCATCGAGCTGGTCCGGCAGGGCGGGTTCGGACAGCTGGGTGCGACCTCCGTGGTGCACCTCGACGGCGCGAACACGGCGGGCGCCTTCAGCCTTCAGGATGGACACTTCGACGCGGGCCTGGTCGATTTGACGCTGTCCTATGACGATGCGGCTCACGCCTACGTGCTGGTCGGGACGCCGGACTCTGAGGCGGGCGAAGTGGTCGGTTTCGTCGGCGCAAGTCAGGATTTCTGGCGTCGCTCCACCGACGCCTGGTCGGCCCGGCGGCAGGCCGCGCGCGACGCCGGTGACCGGGCCCCCGACACAGGTATCGAGACCTGGGCCCAGGCCTACGCCGGCGATCAGGGACTGGACCCGGGACTCGACGGCAGATCGGCCTGGACGGGCTTCCAGGCGGGCGTGGAGGCGCATCGCGCCGGCGGCCTGGTCGGCTTCACCTTCGGCTACGCCGATCAGCGGTCCCGCTTCGATCAGGACGGCAACACCCTGGCGCTGACGGGAATGCAGTTCGGCGGTTACGCCGAGTGGACCCGGGCCGCGGCATTCCTGAATCTGATGGTGAAGGCCGGCACGCTTCACGGCGACGCCGACCTTCGTTCCGCCGGATTTCGCGCCGAGGCCGATGGCCACACGCTGGGCGGCGTCAGCCAGGTCGGAATGCATCTTGCGGCCGGCGGCGGATTTCTGGAGCCCATGGCCGAAATCTCCTGGGCGCAGACCGATCTCGGCCCGCTGCGCGCGCCCGGGGCGGTGTTTGACGGCATCGACGGCCAGAGCACGCGGGCGCGCATCGGCGCCCGGGCCGGCGCCACGGTCCACCTCGGGCGCGCGCGCGTGGCCGGCTTCCTGGGCGCCTTTGCGGTCGATGAGCTCGGCAACACCAACCACACCCGGCTCGAGACCGGCTCGACCTTTGTGGATCTCACCGGCGAAGCGACGGACCCCTACGCCCAACTGGATTTCGGCCTCACCGCCAGCGGACTCGGCGGGCTGGTGGTGATTGTGAACGGTGATGCCGACCTCGGCGCCAGCGACGGCCTTTCCGTGCGGATGGGCGCCACCTGGCAATGGTAGGTCGGAAGACCCCGCCCAGACACGCGACAGATTCCTTCAGGCGGGGCGACAGGCGCGAGATGGGCGGCGCCGCGCGGAAAACGGCGTCGCGTGCGGCCAATCGCCAACTCCACGCGGCGGGCGACCCGGCACCGTCCTCCGCTGACGGCTAGGCTGGCGGCCCTGGCAACCCGGGGCTGAACCGTGAGCACATCCGTCGACCGCAACCGCCTGGCGTCCGTCCCGCCGGTGACCCTGGGCGTGGCTTTCATCGGCATCGGCCTGCTGTCGCTGCTGGCCAAGGACTTCGCCTTCACCTGGGAGCCCTACCCCGAGGGCCTGGCCAATCGCGAGGCCTGGGGGGTGGTTTCAGGCGTCGTCGGATTGCTGGGCGGCGCCCTGACCCTGGTTCCGCGCACGCGCACGTTGGGCGGCCTTGTGCTGGCGGTGTTCGTGGGCCTGTGGGCCCTGGCCCTGCACGCTCCGCTGGTGGCGGCCAAGCCCGCCGTGGTCGCCGGCTGGAACGGCGTCGCTGAGACCACGGCCATCGCGCTGGGCGCCTTTGTCGTCAGCCGCGAAGCCCGCCCCGGCCTTCCCGACGCCATGATCGCCCTGGCCATCCGCGTCTTCGGCGCCTGCTGCGTCGTCTTCGGCCTGGCCCACGTCGTCTATGCCGAATTCACCTCGCAGATGGTCCCTGAGTGGATGCCCATGCGCCTGCAGCTGGCCTACCTCACTGGCGCCATCCACATCCTCACAGGCCTGGCCATGCTGGTCGGCATCCGCGCCCGCACGGCGGCGACGATCGAGGGGTTGATGATGCTCAGCTTCGTCCTGCTGGTGCACGTCCCGCGCGTCGCCGCCAAGCCGATGGACCGGCTGGAGGTGACCATGCTGTGCATCGCCGTGGCGCTCAGCAGTTCGGCATTTGCGATGGCGACGTCGCGGAAGTAGGCTTTCCGGCTCGACGGAGACGGCAATCCCGTGCGCTACTCAGCCGCGAACGGTGTGGCAGGGTGAGAGTGCGGCAATGTTCCTGAGAACACCGGACGACGGCGAACGGGATTACCTGTTCCTTTTCCTTGAGCAGTTGTTCCTTTGGGTCGTCGGTTTCCCGCTGGTGGCGGCCGTTTTTCTGCTCGCCGAGAAGTTCGACGCGCCAGACATCGTCGCCATTGTCGGCGCGGGAGCGAGCGCACTGATCTGCGTGAATTTCTGGGGTCCCTACGCAACCCGACTCGCCCGACACCTGCGCCCCTCTCCACACGGTGAGGCGGACTAGCCATGTCGGGATCGACGCCAACTGAAGACCACGTCGACCGCGCCCGCGCCCAGTGGGCCGCGGTGCTGCCCGATCTCGACACCGAGGCCATGGCGGTGCTGGGGCGGATCTGGCGGCTGTCGAACCTGGCGCGGCCGTCCATCGAGGCGACCTTCGCGAAATACGGGCTGGAGCGCGGCGAGTTCGACGTCGTCGCCACCCTGATGCGCTCGGGCGAGCCCCGGCTGACGCCGACGCAGCTCTACGGGCTGATGATGGTGGCGTCGGGCACCCTCACCCACCGCCTTGGCAAGCTGGAGAAGGCCGGGCTGATCCGTCGGATCAAGTCCGCTGAGGATGCGCGGAGCCTGGCGGTGGAGCTGACCGCCAAGGGCCGCAAGGTGACCGAACAGGCCTTCCGCGAGGACATGGCGTCCGAGAAGGCGCTGATGGCGGGGCTGGGCAAGGCCGACCGCGCCGAGCTGGCGCGGCTGCTGAAGGCGCTGACCGCGGTGGTGGAGAAGAACGCGAAGTCCTGACCCTTCTCATGAAATGAGAAGGAGGGAACCCACGCATCGGAGCCGAAGGCGGAGATCCTTGCGTGGGGGTAGAGCCAGCCGCTCGCACCGCGCTTCTTCCTGCCGGCTCTACCCCCACGCAAGGACCTGCGGCGCTGGCCGCGCCTCCGGTGCGCGGGTTCCCTCCTTCTCGCAGGCGAGAAGGGTTACGCCGCCGCCTTCCGCCCCGCGATGGCCGCGAAATAGCGCTCGAAGCTCGCCTCCACCGCCTGCTTCCCGCCGCCGATGATGTTGCGGCCCCAGGTGTAGCCATAGACGTTCTCGTAGGCGTATCCGGCCAGGCGACGGCGCATGGCGTCGACCGCCTCCGGGTCCATGGGGATCAGGTTGGGGTAGCTGTACATGAAGCTGACGTGGCGCCGGTCGCTGACCACCTGCAGCGCGTCGCCGGGGAAGAGCGCGCCCCGGCCCCCTGCCCCGCCGCCCCAGTGCAGCGCGGTGGAGCCCTCGAAGTGGCCGCCGCAGCGGATCAGGGTCACGTCGTCCGACAGCTTCAGTTCGTCGCCCGGCCAGAACCGGATGTGCTTGCTCGGCCGCATCACCCACTGGCGGTCGGCCTCGTGCAGGTAGATCGGCACGCCTCCCAGCGCTTCCGACCACTCGACCATCGCCGCATAGAAGTGCGGGTGGGAGATGGCGATAAGGTCGATGCCGCCGCCCGCCTCCAGCGCCGCCACGCCCTCGGGCGTCACCAGCGGCGTCGTCTCCCACAGGATGCGGCCCACGCCGGTATCAAGCACGCAGCAACGCTGGTTGATGGCGAAGGCCGGGGCCATGCCGAGGCCGGCCACGCCCTGGTCGTCCTCGACCCGGTTGGCGTGGGCCGCCGCCAGCTGATCCATGGTCGTCCAGGCCTGCCCGCCCCAGCCGACGTACTGGCGCTCGTCCTCGCAGACCGGACAGGCGTCCGGCTCGCCGGCGCTGTCGGCGAATTGGGTTCCGCAGGTCTCGCAGCTGAAACGGGTCATGGCGCTTCTCCGGTTGCCTTGATGTCAAGATATAAGTGAGTGATAGTTTGACGTCAAGATACTTGCGCGCCATCCGGCGTCCCCAAGGATGCGCGAGGCCGCCCCGGCGATGCGGGCGCCGTCCCCGAGGATGCGAGCCGCGTCCTGGAGGATGGCGAAGGCGTCCCCAGGTCCGGATTTCCGGCCGAACAGAAAATCCCGGCGCCGTTCACCCCCCTGATCGCGCAGCCGGCGCCTGTTCTGGAGCCCATTTTTGCCCTGTTACGCCGCAGCCCGGGTGCAGCCCGCCCGCCCCGTTTGACGCCGCCGCCCGGATCAACCGACCCTATAGGAGTTCGGAAGTTAAAACCCTTGTCAGGCCTGGGCTACAGCACGGCGTACGGCGCCAGCCTCGCCGTCCGGACCGTACGCAATCCGCCTGGAGAGAAGGTGAAATTCAATGCCGCCCTGCTCCACGGAACAGGAAAAACAGGAAATGCGCTCAGGCGCAGACCGCCAACGCCTCGCCGAGGCTGCGGTGGAAGTGCGTCAGCGCGCCTTCGAAACGGCCGAATTCGAAACAGTCGTTGGCCCCGCCCGCCAGGCTGCGCTGGATCGAACAGGCCATGGCGCGGTCTTCCAGCACCCCGGCGTCGAGGAACTGCATGGCGCCTTCGGTGGCGCGCGGATTGTCGACGTTCTTCAGGGCGCGCCCGTTCATGGCCCAGGAGTGCACGCGGGTGCGGTCGATGGCGATCGGCTCCAGCACCAGGCTCACCAGCATGTCGGGGAAGGTGATCACCATCGCGTTGGGGAACAGGTGGTTGTTGTAGCTCAGCACCCGGTCGGCGCTGCGCGGCCGCGCCGGGTCGCGGAACTTCTCGATGGCGCGGAAGGGGAAGACGACGCGGTTGTTGCGCCCGAACCGCTCGACGATGTTCAGGTTGTCGAAGCCGTGGGGGAAGAAGCTTTCCTTGTGGGTGGGCTTGATGTGGTAGCCCTCCAGGAAGCCCTCCATCAGCACCTTCCAGTTGGCCGCCACCTCGGCCACGTCATAGAGGTGCAGGTGCTCACCGGCGGGGACCATCTCGGGAATGGCGCCCAGTACGTCGTCGCCGAACGAACCGGGCTCCTGGGTCACGAAGACCAGGCCGCCATGCTCGACCGCGTGCACCGGGACCAGCCCGCGCGTGGCCTTGTCGAGATCGGGAAAGCCCTCGGCGTGGGGCACATTCACCAGCGCCCCGTCCAGGCCGTAGCTCCAGCCGTGGTAGGGGCACATGAAGCCCCCCGCCCGCCCGCAGCCCTCGGCGACCTGCATGCCCCGGTGACGACAGGCGTTGCGGAACACCCTCGCCTCCCCGTCCGCGCCACGCACGGCCAGCAGGGGAACGCCCGCCGCCTCACGCGCCAGGAAGGCGCCGGGCTTGTCCAGCACCAGCGAAGGGCAGAACGGGACCGGATAGCGGCGCAGCAGGGCCAACTCGGCCGCGAACCGCGCCGGATCGAGGTAGTTGGCCACGGGCTCGCGCCAGGTCTCCTGGGTGGTGTCGGTCGATTGCCCGTCGATGTGGTCCAGCACCGACTGGATCACTTCGGCGTCGGTCTTGAGAAGGGCGGCGGCGGACATGGGGCGAACGCTATGCCCGCCGTGGCGGGCGGACAAGGCGCCGCTAGGGAAGCCTCAGTCGGCGATGCTCATCGCCTTCATGCCCAGACGCTGCTTCAGCGCCTTGAGGTAGGGCCGCCCCACGGGGGCTTCAGCGCCGGAGGTGAGCGTCACCGAGGTCAGGCCCCAGGAGCGCCGCTTCAGGCCGGTCACCGACTTGAGCGCCACGATGGCCGAGCGGTGGATGCGGTGGAAGACATTGGGGTCGAGCTGCTTGGCCAGGCCGTTCAGGGTGGTGCGGGCCAGGTGGTTGCCCGTGTCGGTGTGGATGCGGACGTAGTCGCGCTCGGCCTCGAGCCAGACGATGGAGGCGACCGGCACGCGCACGCGGCCGCGCGCATCGGTGACCCACAGCGAGGCCGGCGCGCCGGGGCCCAACGGGGATCCGCCCCCGGGCCCGCCGTTATCGCGCCGCACCGCTTCCAGCAGGGTCTTCAGCTCCTCGGCCCGTTCCGCGGCGCTGGACTGGTCGATGCGGGTGCGCACGCGGCCCACCGCCGCCCTCACCCGCTCCAGGGCAATGGGCTTCATCAGGTAGTCGACCGCGGCGACCTCGAAGGCGTCGAGCGCGTACTGGCCGTAGGCGGTCAGGAAAATCACCGCCGGCCCGCCCTCGGCGGCCAACGCCTCGGCCACCTCCAGCCCGTCCATGGAAGGCATGCGGATGTCGAGGAAGGCGAGGTCGGGCTTCAGCTTGCGGATCAGCGCCAGGCCCGCCTTGCCGTCCAGCGCCGAGCCCACGACCTCGACCCCGGCCAGGTCCTTAAGCGCCAGCTCGAGGCGCTCGATGGCCAGGGGTTCGTCCTCGACGATGACGACTTTCAGATCTCGACGCTCAGGCGACATCTACATTTCCGCGGGGATGACGATCTTGGCGCAATAGCCGCGCACCTCGGCCTTGCCGTGGGTGAAGCTGGCCCGGCCGCCGTAGGCGACGTCGAGGCGGCGGCGCACGTTCTCCAGGCCCACGCCCAGGCTCGGGGCCTCGGTGGAGGCGCCGCAGCCGTCGTCGCAGACGCGAATCTCGATCATGTCGCCGACGCGCCGGGCGAACAGTTCGATGCTGACCGGATCGGACGTAGGCGCGACGGCGTACTTCACCGCGTTCTCGATCAGCGGCTGCAGGATCAGGCTGGGCAGCAGGGTGCCTTCCACGTCCGGGTCGACGCGATTGACGAACTTCAGCCGGTCGCCGAAACGGGCCTGCTCGATGCGCAGGTATTCAGTCTGGGCCTGGGCCTCTTCGCGCAGCGTCACCGCCTCGTCCGGCGCGCGCGCCAGCGAGTAACGAAGGAAGCCAGACAGCGCGAGCAGCATCTGCTCGGCCCGCTCGGTGCGCTTCTGCAGCACCAGGCTGGAAAGGGCGTTGAGGGTGTTGAACAGGAAGTGCGGGTTGATCTGGTAGCGCAGCATCCGGTTCTGCGCGTCGGACGCCAGGGCTTGCGCCTCCAGCAGGCGCAGCTCGTTGTCCCTGAGCCGCTGGCTGTATTCCAGCGACAGGTAGATGCACGACCAGGTGATGAAGACCCACATGTAGCTCTGGGCGTTGAGCACCGCGACGGTGCCCCAGGACTCGGTCCTGGGCGGCTGCAGGTCACCGAGCATCTGGTCCAGCATCCACTGCGAACTGACCGAATCGATGAAGCCGGCGATCACCGAAAACAGCAGCACGAAGCCCAGTTGGGCCGGCAGCGAGCGGTGGGTGTGGGGCTTGAGGAACCAGTAGAGGCCAAGGCAGATCAGCCCGCCCGAGGCGCAGGTCGCCAGGCGCGGCAGGAACGCCGGCCCGAAGGGGATCTGCGTATTCCACAGCGAGCGCACCGTGTAGAGCACGAAGACGCAGATCCACAGTCCGACCGTCATGGTCACGACCGGGCCAGGTCTCCAGGTCCGTTCCGACACGCTCAAACGCTCACACCCCTTGACCGGCGAGGCGCTCGCCGGTTCGTCGTCGACCTTATCCGGTTCGTCGCCGATGCGCCGGGTCCGTCGCTGCAATTCATGGGCCGCCCGTCGCAGGATGCGCGCGCCGCGGCATGGGATCGGAGACGCTGCACGCAGGCAATCGGTTCGGAGACTGGTTGCACGCGTGCAGGGCCAGTAACGGAACGACGAGTTGGCGATGAGCATCGCATTGAGAGCACAGATCACCATCGATCTGACCGCGGACGACTTCGTCTGCGCGGCCGACCATCAACGGCGCATCGAAAGCCTGATGGGCGCGATCAAGGACGTCTACCAGGAAGCGGCGCTGGAAATCCGCGAGCGCCGGCCCCGGCCCGAGCGCAAGCTGAGACGCGTCGACGCCATGCGCCACTACACCGGCGCCGTCGACGTCTACGAGGAGCTCTAGCATGGCCCGGCGGCGCAACAGCCTGCTGCAGGCGCTGGAGACCTTCCGGGCGATGGATCCCGGCCTGGTGATCACCGACCTGGTGGTCTTCCTCTACGTCTGTGAGAACGAGGGCCTCAACGTCAAGGAGTTGGCCCAGGTGTCGCGGCTGACGGAGGCCACCGCCTCGCGTCGCGCCCGGGCGCTGGGTGAGCCCGACGCGCCCGGGGCGATGGCGCCGTCCATCGGCCTGGTCGAGGCCTTCCAGGGCGACGACGGCCGCGCCCGGCTGATCTTCCTGACCGAGAAGGGCCGCCAGGTGCGCGACCAGCTGCAGAGCGTCATCGGCGCCGCCGACCCGATCGTCACGCGCACCCGGACCTCGCAGGCCGCCTAGCGGACCATCAGGCGGCGGGCGCGGCGCGTCCGCCAGCCCGGGGTCTATTCATGCCGATCTGGCGGCCGCATGTGGCGCCCGCCAGGTCGGCCTTCGGCGTTGTCGATAGCGTCGGCGCGGCATTCACGATCGCCGGGCGATCCCCAAGCTCGATCCGCAGGACTCCATGACCGGACCAATCGGGCGCGGCTGGCATCGCCCCGACGGCGTTACCGCCTCTCACCGACGGCGTCCGTAAAGGCGGGGCGAGGCGGCCCGACGCCCAACAGCCCGGACAAAGAAGCGGCGGCGGACCGAAGCCCGCCGCCGCCCAGGTTGCTCAGGTGTAGTCGGTTTAGAACCGGATGCGGGCGCTCACCGAGAAGGTGCGGCCGAGCACGCGGTAGACCTGCGGGTCGGTGTTGGCCTGCGAGAACAGACCAGCCGGAGTTTGCGGCGGCTGCTCGTCGAACAGGTTGCCGATGAAGCCCGTCACCTGGAAGTTGTCGGTGACGTTCCAGCGGACCGAAGCGTCGATGTAGGACGCGGCCGGATCCATCTGGCCGGTATCCGACGCGGAACAGCCCGCGGAGGTGCCGGTGGAGGCGAAGGTCGGGTCACACAGGCTGGGGACGTAGCTCCAGCGCGCGAACGCGGTCCAGTCGCCCAGGGTGTAGTAGACCGACAACGTGGACTTCCAGTCGAAGATCGCCCCGCCGATGGCGGCCGTCGTCGTGCCGGAGAAGTCGGTGCCGTTGATCTTGAAGTCGTTGATGATCGACAGCAGCTCGTTGACGCGCAGCCGGCCCGGGATGGGCAGGAAGGTGTCCTCGAGGTTCACGCTCCACTCGAACTGGAAGTCGATGCCCTGGGTCTCCAGGGCGTTCAGGTTGCCGACCGTGACGTTGACGGCGGTGACCTGGCCGGTGACCGGATCGCGAGCGATGCGGGCGCAGGCCGCCGCGTTCGCCCCCAGGGAGCCGTAGCAGCTGTTGAGGAAGAACTGGGCCCCCAGGGCGGCCACCGCGTCCTCGATCTTGATGTCGTAGTAGTCGACGGTCATGCGGAAGTCGCCGACCGGGAACCAGTCAGGCTGCAGCACCAGCCCCGCCGTGAACGTCTTGGCGGTCTCGGGCTTCAGGTTCGGATTGCCGAACGAGAAGGCCTGCACCTGGCTGTTGTTCGCCGTGAAGGTGGCGATCGAGCCGGCCGGCACGCCCTGGGCGACGCAGAAGGCCTGGGTGGCGGCGTTCTGGCCAGGCGCGTTGAAGCGGCAGGGGTCGAGGTAGGCGGGGAAGCCCTGGTCGCCGGCCTGGAACAGCTCGATGACCGAAGGCGCGCGGGTCGCCTCGTTGTAGACCGACCGGAAGCGCAGCCATTCGACCGGCGCCCATTCGGCCCCCACCTTGAAGGTCGTCACGCCGCCGACCGACGAGTAGTCGGAGTAGCGGTAACCGCCTTCGAGGCCCAGGTAGTAGGCCAGCGGCTGGTCCTTGATCAGCGGCACGGAGATTTCCGTGTAGAGCTCGCTGACCTGGATGGCGCCGTTCACGTCCTGGATGGCGTTGAAGCCGAAGATGTTGCCGGTGCGCTGCTCGTTGTCGACCCGGAAGGCGATATCCGTGTCGCGGTATTCAGCGCCGAACACCGCCGCGACCGGACCGGCCGGCAGGGTGAACAGGTCCCCGCGCACGAAGCCGGCGATGCGGGTTTCCTCGATCTGGGTTTCCGCGAAGGTGTTCACGCGGATGAAGTCGACCATCGGTTGGGTGAGCGTGCCCGGGCCGAAGATGTCCAGCGGAACACAGCCCGGCAGGGCCGCGCCGCCCAGGGGAGCGCCGGCGGCGGTCTGACAGCCGGCCAGGCCCTGGCGAAGCGCCGTGGCGTTGACCGAGTTGATGCCCCGACCATCGAAACGGTTAGAACCGTAGGACGCGGTCACCGACCAATTCCAGTTGTCGTTGAAGTCGCCGTCCACCGTGGTCAGGCCGTAGAACGAGTTGTTCTCGGTAAAGCCGTTGCGAGTGCCGACTTCGTTGGTGCGGCGGTCCATCGTGAACGGCGCAAGCGGCGTCGGACGCGATTGCAGGGCGATCCACAGATCCGGAGCATTGGCCTTGATGAGGGCCTGCATGTTCGGGGTCAGGGTCACGGTCAGGCCGGTCGCCGGCGTCGGGGCCAGCTGAACTTCCTGGGTCGAGTTGACGAAGTTCAGCATCACCTTGGCGTGGACGCTGTCGGTGATGTCGTAGTTGACGGTGGTGGTCATGTTGAAGCGTTCGGCCGGGATCATCAGGTAGTTGTCCGGCGCGAAGTTGTAGCGCGACGAACCCGCCGAACGATCCGGAACGCCACAGGCGCCGGAGACGTTGCGCGGGGTCAGCTGGCCGGCGTCGTTGAACGACAGGTTGCCGGAGTTGACCGCGCCGCCGGGGATCCCGTCACAGTTCGTGTCAGTGTTGCCGGCGCCGAAGTGGGCGGGCAGCAGGACCGACAGGTTGGTGAAGGGGTTGGCGCCGTTGTTGGTGATCCAGCCCCAGGCCGGGGTCCCCGAACCGCCGGAGGAGATGACCGGATTGGTGGCCGACACCTCGGAGGCGCTGTCACAGACGTCCACGCGCAGGTGCACCGTGTCGTAGCAGGCGGCGCCGGAGGTGCGGGAGAAGCCGAACTCCGACTGCAACACCTTTTCGCGGTTGAAATAGGCGGCGTAGGCCGTGGCATTGCCGCGGCCGTTGGCGAAGTTGCCGCCGACGAGCGCGTTGACTTCGACTTCGGGAGCCTTGCCTTCGAAGGACGAGCCGTAGGTCGCCATGATCTCGGCGCCTTCGTAGTCGTCCTTGAGGATGAAGTTGACGACGCCGGAGATGGCGTCCGAGCCGTACACGGCCGAGGCGCCGCCAGTGACCACTTCAATGCGGTCGATCAGCGAGGCCGGGATCGTGTTCAGATCCACCACACCGGTGGTGGACGATGCCGGAATGCGCTCGCCGTTGACCAGAACCAGGGTGCGGTTCGGACCCAGGCCGCGCAGGTCGATCGTTGAGAAGTCTTCACCGCCCGAGTTGTTCGAGGTGCGGGTGTTGCCCGGCACGATCTGCGGCAGTTCGTTCAGCAGGGTTTCGACGCTGAGCGTGGCCGTCAGCTCGAGCTGCTCCGAGCCCACGGTCGTAACCGGGCTGATCGCCTCGAAGTCCTGACGGACGATACGCGAGCCGGTGACGACGACGCCCTCGACCTCGGTGGCGTCGTCCGCGGCGAATGCGGGCGCGGCCATGGCCAGCAATGCGGCCCCGCCGATTATGGTCGACGCCATGAGGCGTTGACGTGAGAAACGGTTATTCAAGATCGGATCCTCCTGAGTGAGCCGGCGCATGTGCGCCGACCATGACGGCCCCAACCGCCAAGTACTCATTAGGTTATGACGCGAGGTGTGCATGAACAAAGGTCAATAATGGCACCACATTATCTTCGCCGCGAATGGTCACGCGACGGACACAAAGAGTGGAATTGCAAGCGTGCATCTATTTTACTTGCGAGATTGCTATACCGATCAAGAGCCCGGTCCGATCAAGGCGGCCAGGGCGCCGATCAGGAGCACGATCAGAGCCAGGAAGGCGTAGACCGCCCTCGCCCCGATCCCGGAGCCAATCAGGCACGGCTTCACGCCGGCGCGCGCCATGCGCCATGAAATGACGGCCCCCACACCGCCGAGGCCCAGAATCTTGAACGCTACTCCCCACGAGGCCACCGCCCACAGGACCGGCGGGCCGATATCCTCCGCGGCGGCGAAGGCGGTGATGACCGCGAGGTTGAGGGCCGTCATCACGGCGCCCACCCCGGCGTAGCTGGTGAAGGCCACCTCGAAATGTCGCCAGAACGAAACCTGTCGCGCGGAGAGCTTCATGATAGGCGCGCCGGCGACGCCGCCCAGCAGCGCCATCAGCGCCACGGTGATCGCGGAGGAATGCAGGCTCTGCTCCAGGGTATCGTAGTCCATCGCGCACCTCCCGCCATGCGCTCAGGATGGCGGAAGGCGTTGCAGCCCCGATGCAGGAAGCGTCCGCTTCAGGTCAGCGGAACATGCGCCCGGTCATGCGGAAGAAAAGAATGATCGCGCCTTCGATGGTGACGCCGATTCCAGACAGCATGAGCACCCAAACCATCGCGTTCAGGATGGTGTCGCGGAAGGGGCTGGCGCCGGTGGGGTTGCTGACGCCCGAAGCCCCCGACGCCGCCGCGATGCCCCAAAGCACCGCGAGGGCGAGCATCGGGCCGAATACGGTGATCAGCATCATCCAGCCGAGCAGCGCGGAACCGCGTCTTCCGGTGGTGTTCGCCATGATCCTGGCCTCCATGCCTGAAACGGACGGCGCGAACCGTGAATACCGGCGCGCGCGGTCCCGCCGGCGCCCAAGCTAGGCCGCCCGCGCGCAAAGCAAAAGGCCCGGGATTGCTCCCGGGCCTTCGCTTCAATCCTTCGGAGCCTGAGCCCCGCGAGATTATTTGATCGTGACGGAAGCGCCGGCTTCTTCGAGCTTCTTCTTGATCTCTTCGGCTTCCTGCTTGGAGACGTTCTCCTTGACGGCGGCCGGAGCGGCTTCGACGAGGTCCTTGGCTTCCTTGAGGCCCAGGTCCGGACGAACGCCGCGGACTTCCTTGATCACGTTGATCTTCTTGTCGCCGCCAGCGGTCAGCATGACGGTGAACTCGGTCTGCTCTTCAGCAGCTTCGGCCGGGGCGGCGGCAGCGCCGCCGGCAGCGGCGACGGCCACGGGAGCAGCGGCGGAAACGCCCCACTTTTCTTCGAGCAGCTTGGAGAGCTCAGCGGCTTCCAAGACGGTCAGGGTGGAGAGTTCGTCGACCAGTTTTTCGAGCTTAGCCATTTGAGTGTTTTCCTTGGGATGGATGGAGTTTGATGCAGAGATGACCGGTTAGGCGGCGTCCTTGGCGGCATAGGCCGAGAAGACGCGGGCCAGTTGAGCAGCCGGCGCTTGCAGCACGCCCGCGACCTTGGTCGCCGGAGCTTGCAGCAGGCCGATGATCTTGGCCCGGAGCTGGTCGAGCGAGGGCAGAGTCGCAAGCGACTTCACCGCGGCGCCGTCCAGCACGATGTCGCCCATCAGGCCGCCGATGACGATGAACTTGTCATTGTCCTTGGCGTACTGGGCGGTGACCTTGGCGGCGGAAACCGGATCGGGTCCGAAGGCGATCGCGACAGGGCCCTTGAAGAGGGCGTCGCCCGCTTCGCCGACCGAGCCGTTCAGAGCCTTCTGAACGAGACGGTTCTTCACCACCTTCAGCGACGCGCCTTCCTTGCGGAGGCGGCCTCTCAGGTCGGTCATTTCCGCAACGGTCAGACCCATGTAGTGGGTCACGACCACGGCGCCGGCGCCGGCGAAGACGCCCTTGAGCGTTTCGATCGACTCGGCCTTTTGTGCGCGGTCCATTGCGGTCTCCGTTGCGTGTTTCGGCGCAGGGACCATCCCCACGCCGAACGGCCAGGCGACCCGCGGTAAGGCGGGGTCTGGCCGGATAGATCTGTCCGAAGGAATTCACGAACCGGACGGTCCATGCGGTGCATGGACGCCTTGGCTGCGGCTCCCCGTCTCCCAACGGCGCGAAGGGGCTCCTTCGCGATTAAGATCCAGGTGACCCCTGGATCCCGCAGTTCTCGAACAGGACCGCCGCGAGCGAGCCCGCGACGGGAAGTGGGGCCGTATAAGGGAAGGTCCGGCGAAAGTCCAGACAGGTGAGATTTTCTTTCCCATACGCAGCAACGGTTTGAGTGGTCGCTCGCCACTTTCTTTCACCCGTCTGTCGATTCCCGCTCGCCCGGTTCGTCGCTCCCATGAACACGGCTGATGAGCGGCCGACGAACGATGGAGAGACAAAGATGCGTTTCATGGTTCTGGTGAAGGCCAGCAAAGACAGCGAGGCGGGCGTCATGCCGACGACCGACGACCTGGCCGCCATGGGCAAGTTCAATGAAGAGCTGGTGAAAGCCGGCGTGATGCTGGACGGCGACGGCCTGAAGCCGACTTCGAAGGCGGCGCGCATCAGCTACGACGCCGCTGGCAAGCCCACCGTGACGGACGGCCCCTTCGCCGAGGTGAAGGAACTGGTCGCGGGCTACTGGATCCTCGAGCTCAAGGACATGGACGAAGCCCTGGCCTGGATGAAGCGGGCGCCGTTCAAGGGCGGGACCATCGAGATCCGCCCCTACCTCACCGCCGAAGATTTCGGCGCCGCCTTCACGCCCGAGCTGCAGCAGGCCGAAGCCAACCTGCGCGCCCAGTCTGAAGCCAGGAAGCACTGAGGATCGACCCATGCGCTTCATGCTGATCCGCAAGGCCGCCGAGAACACCGAGCGCGGCGACATGCCCACCGAGGAGCTGATCGCGGCCATGGGCGCCTATAACGCCCAGTTGATCGCGGCCGGGGCCATGGTCGACGGAGCGGGGCTGAAACCCTCGTCCCTCGGGGCCCGCATCCAGATCGATGGCGTCGGCGGCAAGCCGCCGGCCGTCACCGACGGCCCCTTCGCCGAGATCAAGGAGCTGGTCGCCGGCTTCACCATCATCAACGTCGCCGACAAGGCGGAGGCGATCGAGTGGGTGAAGCGGTGGCCGCCCGAGGACGGTCCGGTGCAGATCGAACTTCGCCAGCTCTATGAGATGGAGGATTTCGGCGACAGCCCGGCGGCCCGCAAGATGCGGGACGACTTCGCGAAACTGGGCTGATCGCTATGCTGGCGACCTCCACTCAAGCCCGGGACGAACCCATGCTCTACGCGGTCATCTGCTACAACGAGGAAGCCGAGATCCAGAAATGGACCCCCGCCCAGGACGCCGACTGCATGGCGCGCCTGACGCAGGTGAACGACGACCTCGACCGCCAGGGCCGGCTCGGTCCCGTGCTGCGGCTGGATTTCACCGGCACGGCCACCACCCTTCGCAAGACCAGCGGCGACCCCGTCGTCCACGACGGCCCCTTCGCCGAGACCAAGGAGCAGCTGCTGGGCCTCTACGTCATCGAGTGCGACTCGATGGAGCACGCCCAGGACGCCGCCCGTGACCTGGCCCGCGCCAATCCCGGCACGGGTTCCTACGAAATCCGACCCATCCGCTACCTGAGGTCCGGCGCAGCCGCGTAGCCCAGGAACAAGGAGATACGCCGTGGAAGTGAACACCGCCGCCCAGGAAAACGCGCAAAAGGCTCCCGTGAAGGGCGTGGCTCCCCAGCTCACAGCCAAGGATGGCCAGGCTCAGCTCGACTTCTACGTGAAGGCCTTCGACGCCACGGTGCTGAACACCATGAAGGGCGAGAACGGCAAGTACATGCACATCAACCTGGGCATCAACGACGGCAACCTGCTGATGAGCGACGCCATGCCCGAGTACGGCTACCCCTATGTCGCGCCCGGCGGCTACACCGTCCACCTGCAGGTCGAGGAGCCGCAGAAGTGGTTCGACCGCGCCGTCGCCGCCGGCTGCACCGCCACGGTGCCCATGGAAGTGATGTTCTGGGGCGACCGCTACGGCCAGCTCAAGGATCCGTTCGACGTGACCTGGTCCATCGGCGGGCCCGTGTAGCGCCCCGAGGACGGTCAGATGCTTGCGGCCGGCCAGCCGCGCGGGTTAGTCGGCGGGGGTGAGCACCACTCCCGCCGCCCATCGCGCCATCGAGGCGGTCTTCCGCATCGAGCAGGCCAGACTGATCGCCGGCCTGGCGCGGATGACGCGCGACGTGGGCGCCGCCGAGGAGCTGGCCCAGGACGCCCTGCTGACCGCGCTGGAGCGCTGGCCCCGCGACGGCATCCCCGACAAGCCGGGGGCCTGGCTGATGACCCATGCCAAGCGGCGTGCGCTCGACGGCTTCCGGCGCGAGAAGATGCTCGAGCGCAAGCACGCCGAGCTGACCCACGAGATCGAGACGGATCAGGCCATGGCCACGCCCGATCCTGACGCGGCGCTGGACGACGACGTCGGCGACGACCTGCTGCGGCTGATCTTCACCGCCTGTCACCCGGTGCTGTCGACCGAGGCGCAGGTGGCGCTGACCCTGCGGCTGGTCGGCGGCCTGACCACCGAGGAGATCGCCCGCGCCTTCCTCGTCCCCGAGCCCACCGTCGCCCAGCGCATCGTGCGCGCCAAGAAGGCCCTGGCCGAGGCGGGCGTACCCTTCGAGCTGCCGCGCGGCGAGGATCGGGCCCAGCGCCTGTCGTCGGTGCTGGGGGTGCTCTACCTGATCTTCAACGAGGGCTATGCCGCCACCGCCGGCGAGGATCTGATGCGCCCGGCCCTGTGCGCGGAAGCCATGCGCCTGGGACGCGTACTGGTGGGCCTCGCGCCCTACGAGCCCGAGGCGCACGGCCTGATCGCCCTGATGGAGCTGACCGGGGCGCGCGCCCCGGCTCGCACCGGCCCCGACGGAGCCGCCATCCTGCTGCCCGACCAGGACCGCTCGCGCTGGAACCAGCTGCTGCTGCGCCGCGGCCAGCAGGCGCTGGACCGGGCCGAGGCCCTGGCCCCGGCGCGCGGGAACTACACCCTGCAGGCCGCCATCGCCGCCTGCCATGGGCGCGCCCGCACCGCTGACGCCACCGACTGGGCCCGAATTGCGCGCCTTTACGGCGAACTGGCCGCCCTCACCCCCTCGCCGGTGATCGAGCTGAACCGCGCCATGGCGGTGTCCATGGCCGACGGGCCGGCGGCGGGCCTGGCCATCGTCGACGCCGTCGCCGGCGATCCGGCGTTGAAGGCCTACCACCTGCTGCCCGCCGTGCGCGGCGACCTGCTCGACCGGCTGGACCGCAAGCTCGAGGCGCGCCGCGAGTTCGAACGCGCCGCCGCCATGACCCGCAACGCGCGCGAGCAGAAGGTCCTGCGCGACCGCGCCGCCGCCTGCGGCTGAGACCTACCCCTTCACGATCTCGACGCGCCTGTTCTGCGCCCGCCCGGCCTGGGTGTCATTCGAAGCCACCGGCTTGCTGAACCCAAAACCGACCGACGTGAGGCTAGCGGCCGCGACGCCCTGCCCTGCGAGGTAGGCCTTCACCGCCGCCGCGCGCTGGGTCGAGAGGCTCTGGTTGAAGCCCTCGCCGCCGATGTTGTCGGTGTGGCCCTCCAAGGTGATTTTCCAATCGGGATGGGACTTCAGCATCTGCGCCACCTGATCGAGCAGCGGCCGCGAGGCCGGCTGGATCGTGGCCGAGTTGAAGTCGAAGTTCACGCCGTCCAGGCGCGCGCGGCCCTCGGTCTGCAGTTGGGAGGCCAACTGGCCCTCGGCCGCCGCCGCTCCGCGCCAACCGGGGATCATCGGGCAATCGCCGATATCGTTGGAGACCTTGGTGCCGCTGCGGAAGTCCTTCCAGCCCGCGTCCGGCCCGTCGTCGCGGCCGCGCGTCAGGCCGAACATCGAATTGCCGTCCGCTGAAAACGCGAACAGGCCGAACTGGTGATCGATGCCGGCCGGATTCTGCTCGGTCATCTCGACCTTTACCAGCCGTCCTTCGGTTCCGCCCGACAGCACGCCCTGCAGGTACTCGTAGCAACCGATGATGCGGGTGCCTTCCTGCTTCAGGTGCACCTTGCCCCAGCCGCTGGCGCCCTCGTAAGTGCCACTGACGTTGGCGACGCTGGCGGCGCTGGTCAGCTGTCGGCCGTAGCCGCGGAAGCCGGTCAGTCCGTAATAGTCCGCCCCGTGGGTCGATTCGAGGGTCAGTCGCACCCAGCGTCCGGTCGCCTTGGTCGGCAGGACAAAGGACTGGTTGTTGGCCGATTGGGCCAGGTCGGTCTCCAGCACGGTGGTGTAACCGGCTGTGTCTGAACTGTCGGAGACCTCAACCTTCACCCGCTTGGGCGATTTCTCCGGATTGGTCAGGCCGTCGCTGTCAAAGACGATGCGGGCGATCTCGGTGCGTTCCGGCAGTTCCAGCACATAGGCCGCCGCCTTGCCCGCCTCGGCCCGCGTGTCGGTCGCAGGCGTCTCGTCGATCAGGTTGTAAGGGGAATAGGCCAAGTCCGCGTAGTCCGCATCCGATGGCGCGCCCACGAAACGTGCGCCGGCTGCGAAGGCGAACAGGTCGGTCTCGGCTGACGGCGCCTCGGCGCCGCCGGACCCGTTCGCGCCGGTCGAGGTCGCGGCGGTGGTCGAGGCGTTGGCGGCCTGGCCCTGGCCTCCGCAGGCGGCGACCAGCACGAGCGCGGCCAGCGCCGCCATTGCGACATAGCGTTTCATGGAGCATCCCCTCTTAGGCGCCCAACAGACCAGCCAAACGGGTCAGGCGCAACTGGCGGCTGCAACGTGACCGGGCGCAACGTCACGGCAGACGCGGCTGCCGAGCTCCGCCCGATGAACGGAAAACAACGAACCGCTCAGGTTCGGCTCAGCCGGGCTGCGCCAGTCTGCCCCCATCGACGCCGCACCGGCGGACGACACAGAGCTGGAGAGCCTGAAATGAAAAAGTTTGTGAGCGCCCTTATCGCCGTCTCCGCGCTGACGGTCGCCCTTCCGGCCGCCGCCCAGGATTACGGCCATGGCGGTGACTACGGCCGTGGCGGCGAATATGGCCGCGGCGGCGACTACGGCCGGGGCGGCGACTACGGCCGCGGCGGCTACGGCGCCGACGTCAGCCGGCAGATCGAACGCCTCGACGCAAAGATCGACCGCGCCCAGGCCATGCACCGGATCAGCTACCGCGAGGCCCAGCGCCTCAACTGGCAGGTCACCGAGCTGAAGCGTCTGCAGCGCACCTACTGGCGCAACGACGGTCGCCTCAGCGGCTGGGAAGTGCGCGACCTGCAGAACCGCGTCGCCCGCGTCGAAGCCTCGTTCCGCTACGAGCGCAATGACGGTGACGGCTATCGCGGCGGCTACCGCGGCGACCGCTACTAATCGCCAAAACCGGCGGTCCCTGCCCCCCTAAGCAACCCCGCCGGTTGCGCGGCCCCAGCTCCCCGCCTGGGCCGCGCCAAAAAGAAAGGCCCGGGACGAAAGTCCCGGGCCTTTCCCGTATTCAAATCAGGCTGGAAGCGATCAGGCCGTGAAGCTGGCCGGATCGACCTTCACGCCCGGGCCCATGGTGGACGAGAGCGAGATGCGCTTGACGTAGGTGCCCTTGGCGCCGGTCGGCTTGGCCTTCTGCAAGGCGTCGATGAACGCCTTGATGTTGGCTTCCAGGGCGTCCTGGGTGAACGAGGCCTTGCCGATGCCGGCGTGCACGACGCCCGCCTTTTCGACGCGGAACTCCACGGCGCCGCCCTTGGCGTCCTTGACGGCTTGGCCGACGTTCGGGGTCACGGTGCCGACCTTGGGGTTCGGCATCAGGCCGCGGGGGCCCAGCACCTTACCCAGACGGCCGACGAGGGCCATCATGTCCGGCGTGGCGATGACGCGGTCGAAGTCCATGAAGCCGCCGTTGATCTTCTCGTACAGATCCTCGGCGCCCACGTGTTCGGCGCCGGCGGCGGTCGCTTCGGCCGCCTTGGCGTCCTTGGCGAAGACGGCGACGCGGACGTCACGGCCCGTGCCCGAGGGCAGGTTCACGACGCCACGGACCTGCTGGTCCGCGTGACGCGGGTCGACGCCCAGGTTGACGGCGATTTCGACGGTCTCGTCGAACTTCGCCTTGGCGTTGTCCTTGACCATCTTCAGGGCGTCCGCGAACGGCATGACCGTTTCGGAGACGTTGGAGAACGCCTTTTGGCGCTTGGAAAGCTTTGCCATGTCTGTCAAGCCCCAATCACGTCGAGACCCATCGACCGGGCGGAGCCGGCGATGATCTTGGTGGCCTGATCGAGATCGTTCGCGTTCAGGTCCTTCATCTTCTTCTCGGCGATCTCACGGCACTGGGCCATGGTCACCTTGCCGGCCACTTCGCGGCCCGGCTTCTGCGAGCCGGACTTCAGCTTGGCGGCCTGCTTCAGATAGTAGGATGCGGGCGGGGTCTTGGTGACGAAGGTAAAGGACTTGTCCTGGTAGACGGTGATGACCGTCGGCAGGGGCGTGCCCTTCTGTTCCTTCTCGGTGCGGGCGTTGAACTCCTTGCAGAAGCCCATGATGTTGACGCCGCGCTGACCCAGCGCCGGCCCGATGGGCGGCGAAGGCGTGGCGGAGCCCGCGGGCACCTGCAGCTTGATATAGCCCAAGATTTTCTTGGCCATTCTTCTCTCCTGTGTGGGCGTCCAAGAAGACGGAAGCCCTGTGAGCCGTGGTCCGGAGCTGGCCGCTCCTCCCACGGATTTGCCTGGTCGGCGCGCGAAGGCGCGTCACAGGGTCGACGTCCCTACACCGCCGAAGCGGCCCAGGGAATTCCTAGCTGGTCTTTTCGACCTGCGAGTATTCCAGCTCGACCGGGGTTTCCCGGCCGAAGATCGAAACCGACACGCGCAGGCGTTCGCGCTCCTCGTCCACGCTCTCCACGTGGCCGTCGAAGCTGGCGAAGGGGCCGTCGTTGACGCGCACCTTCTCGCCGATGTCGAAGCGGATGGTCGAACGCGGACGCTCGACGCCCTCTTCCATCGTGCCGACGATGCGCTGGACTTCCTTTTCGGAGACCGGGGCCGGCTTGGCCTGCGATCCCAGGAAGCCCGTCACCTTCGGGGTGTTCTTGACCAGGTGGTAGGCCTCGTCGGTGAGCTCCATCTTCACCAGCACGTAGCCGGGGAAGTACTTGCGCTCGGTGTTCACCTTGCGGCCGCGGCGGATCTCGACGACGTCCTCGGTCGGAACCAGGATCTCGGAGAACTTGTCGGCCAGGCCTTGCGACTTGGCCTGGTCGCGCAGCGCCTCGGCCACCTTCTTCTCGAAGTTCGAGTAGGCGTGGACGATGTACCACTTGTGGTTCGGGTTCGAAGCGGCCTTGGGGGCTTCGGTCGTGTCGGTCGCGGAATCGCTCATGACCTGTCCTAGCTCCCGATCTTGATGAGGTATTTGACGGCGGTGCCGAGGCCGACGTCGACGACGGCGAAGAAGACGGTGGCCAGCAGCACCATGATGAAGACCATCATGGAGGTGATCCAGGTTTCCTTGCGCGAGGTCCAGGTGATCTTGCGGGCTTCGGCGCGGACTTCCTTGGCGAACTGGACGGGATTGACGCGCGGCTTCTTCGGCGCCGCTTCCGGCGCGGCGTCGATCGTCGTCGCGCCAGCATTGCCGCTGGCGCCGCCCATCCCGGAATTGCGCGCGCCGCGATTGAAGCTGCGCACCTTGCTCTTGGCCATCAACTCGTCCTCGGATCTGGAGCCCGGCGCCCAGATCGTTCGTGAAAATCCATCGAAAGGACCGCCAGCCGGACGGGCCCTCACGACGTTAGATAGTGGCAGGAGTGAAGGGACTCGAACCCATGACCCTCGGTTTTGGAGACCGATGCTCTACCAGCTGAGCTACACTCCTATCGCAACCCCTTGGGCCAGAAGCCTTTGGCGTCATGATCCCCGAACAACGAACAGCGCGCCGGAAGGGCGTCCGGCCCCTCGGCGCGCTCGGCTCGTCACCGGAGCCGGGTCGTTTAGCGCACGCGCCCTTTGGCGGCAAGGGGGAGCCGCGCGTAGATCTGCTGCAATTTGACCGCCTGCGCCTCCCATCCGTGCTTGATCAGCAGGTCAGGCCGGGCCGCGATCGCCGCGTCGTAGCGGGCTCGATTGGCCAGCAGGTCCTTCAGGGCGGCGCGCAGCGCCTTGTCGTCGCCGGGCGGATAGAGCGGGCCGACGGGCCACGCCTCGAACAACCGCGCCAAGGCGCCGGTCGAGCTGGACAAGACGGGCAGCCCCGCCAGCAGGTAGTCGAACAACTTGTTGGGCAGGCTGAGTTCGGCGTTGCCGTAGCTGTCCATGGGAATCACCCCGGCGTCGGCGTCGGCGATGAAGCCCGAGACTTCGTCGTAGGGCAGTAGCGAATGCATATGAATCCGCTCGCGCACCCCCAGGCGGGCAGCTTCCTTGAGGATGCCGTTCACGAACGGGCCGCGCGAAGCGGTGATCAGGGCCAGGTGCGTGTTGGGAAAATCGGGCAGCACCGCGATCAGGTGTTCGATGCCGCGCCCCTCGCGCACGCTGCCGGAGTGCACCAGCAGCACTTGGTCCGAGGGCAGATCGAGGCGCCGGCGCAGGGTGCGGCCACGGTACTTGTGGCGCGCCGACAGGCGTTGGGTGTTGTAGATCACCGCATCGACCTTCAGGCCGTATTCGCGCTTCAGGCCCTCGGCCTGTTCCTCGCTGACGCAGGTGATCGCGTCCGGGGTCTTGATGTAGTGGCGTTCCCACTTCTCGCCGACGGCCTGGGCCTCGGGATCGACCAGCTGGTAGTCGGCGATGGGCCAACTACAGCGCCGCGAAGGCGGGCGTGATCGGCTTCACCAAGGCGCTGGCCCAGGAAGGCGCCGCCAAGGGCGTCACCGTCAACGCCATAGCGCCGGGCTACATTGAAACGGCGATGACCGCCCAGATGCCGCCCGCGGTGCTGGAACGCATCGTGGCGGCGATCCCGGTCGGGCGCATGGGCCGGCCGGAAGAGGTGGCGCGCTGCGTCAGCTTCCTGGCCAGCGACGAGGCGGGGTTCATCACTGGCAGCACCCTGGCGGTGAATGGCGGGCAGTACCTGTCGGGCTAGAGCAGCGGATAGGCGGGCAACGTCAGGAACTCGGCGCAGTCGTCGGCCAGCACCAGTTCGGCGAACAAGTCGGCGGCGGCGTCCAGGCGGGCCGGCGCGAAGGCCTCGCGGATGGCGGCGGATTCCTCGCGCAGGATGGCGCCGAACAGGGCCCGGTCGATGACGCGGCCGTCCTCCAGCGACGCGGCCTGTTGCAACCACTGCCACACCTGGGTGCGGCAGATCTCGGCAGTGGCCGCGTCTTCCATCAGGTTGTAGAGCGGGGCGGCGCCGCGGCCGCCCAGCCAGGCCTCGATGTAGCGGACGCCGACGCGGATGTTCTCGCGCAGGCCGGCCTCGGTGCGGGGGCCGGGGTGGATGCGCAGCATGTCCTCGGCGGTGACGGCGACGTCCTCGCGCATCCGGTCCAGCTGGTTGGGCGTGGGCATCAGGCGGTCGAACACCTTCTTTGCGACGGGCACCAGGTCGGGGTGCGCCACCCAGGTTCCGTCGTGGCCGGCCAGGGCCTCGCGCTCCTTGTCGGCGCGCACCTTGGCGAAGGCGATGTCGTTGGCGGCCGGGTCGCCCTTGATGGGGATCTGCGCCGCCATGCCGCCCATGGCGAAGGCCCCCCTGCGGTGGCAGGTCCTGATCAGCAGGTCTGAGTAGGCGCCCAGGAAGGCCTGGCCCATGACCATGCGGGCGCGGTCAGGCGTCAGGGCCTCGGGGTGGCGGCCCAGGCGCTTGATGTAGCTGAAGATATAGTCCCAGCGGCCGCAGTTCAGCCCGACGATGTGGTCCTTCAGTTCGTGGAGGATTTCGTCCATCTCGAAGGCCGCCGGCAGGGTCTCGATCAGGATGGTGGCCTTGATGGTCCCGACCGGCAGGCCCAGCCGCTGTTGCGTGGCGAGGATGACGTCGTTCCACAGACGCGCCTCCAGCCGGCTCTCCAGCTTGGGCAGATAGTAGTAGGGGCCGGAACCCTGTTCCACCGCGGACCGCGCGTTGTGGAAGGCGTAAAGGCCGAAGTCGAAGAGGCTGCCCGCGATGGGCTGGCCGTCGACCTCCACATGGGCTTCGGGCAGGTGCCAGCCGCGCGGGCGCACCATCAGGACGGCGGGGTTGTCGCCCACGGCATAGGACTTGCCGTTTGTCTCAAGGGTCAGGGCGCCGGCCCAGCGGTCCTTCAGATTGACTTGGCCGTCGATGAGATTGGCCCAGGTCGGCGCGGTGGCGTCCTCGAAGTCGGCCATGAAGGCGCTGGCGCCGGAGTTCAGCGCATTGATGATCATCTTGCGGTCGACGGGACCGGTGATCTCGACGCGGCGGTCGCGCAGGTCGGCGGGGATGGGGGCGACGCGCCAGTCGGCGGCGCGAATGGCGGCGGTCTCGGCCAGAAAGTCGGGCGTCTCGCCGGCATCGAACCGCTCTTGGCGCTCGGCCCGGGCGGCCAGCAGTTCGCGCCGGCGGCTGTCGAAACGGCGGTGCAGGTCGGCCAGGAAGGCCAGCGCCTCAGCGGTCAGGATCTCCCCCCCCCTTCCCTCGACGGGGGCTAGCACCTTGGCCGTCGCGGTGGTCTCAGTCGAGTCGAGGGGCATGGTCATGATCTCCCCACCCTAGTGTCATCCCGGAAAGCGCGCAGCGCTTATCCGGGACCTCATGCGCGGGCGGCCAAGATGGAGTGGGGTCCCGGATAGCGCCTCGCGGCGCTTCCGGGATGACAATCGAGAGGGTTCAGCCCGGCATCCGGATCTGTTCGGCGGTGATGGCGTAGCGGGCCGTCGCCTTGGAGCGGGTGTCGCGCGAGACTTCCTTCCAGGCCTGTTCGGCCTTGGCGCGGTCCTCGAACGGGCCAATGGCCTGGGCCTGGCCTTCACGCAGGTTGTTGAAGCCGGTGCAGGTGTAGTCCCCGCCCACGACCCAGTAGCGTTCCTTGGTCATCTCGAAATCTCCTCTTACTCGGCGGCGACGAGTTCGGGAGACGCCTTGGCGCCCTTGAACTGGTCGTGCTCGGTGGATTGGGCCATGGCCGTGGTCGAGCTCTTGCCCGACGAGATGACCGTGGCGATCTGGTCGAAGTAGCCGGTGCCGACCTCGCGCTGGTGGCGCGTGGCGGTGTAGCCGTCCTTCTCGGAGGCGAACTCGGCCTGCTGCAGCTCGGAATAGGCCGCCATGCCGCGATCGCGGTAGCCGGAGGCCAGCTCGAACATGCCGTGGTTGAGCGCGTGGAAGCCGGCCAGGGTGACGAACTGGAACTTGTAGCCCATGGCTCCCAGCTCGCGCTGGAACCTGGCGATCGTGTCCTTGTCCAGCTTGGCTTCCCAGTTGAACGAGGGCGAGCAGTTGTAGGCCATCAGCTTGCCCGGATGCTGCTTCTGGATCGCTTCGGCGAACCGGCGCGCGTCGTCGAGGTCCGGATTGGAGGTCTCCCACCACAGGACGTCGGCGTACTTGGCGTAGGCCAGGCCCCGCGCGATGCAGTGATCCAGGCCCGTGCCTTCCTTCAGGCGGAAGAACCCTTCCGGCGTGCGGCTGTCCGCTTCGATGAAGGGCCGGTCGCGCTCGTCGACGTCGGAGGTGATCAGCCGCGCGCTCTCGGCGTCGGTGCGCGCCACGGTCAGGGTCGGAACCCCCATGACGTCGGCGGCCAGCCGCGCGGCGATCAGGTTGCGCTCGTGGGCGGCGGTCGGGATCAGCACCTTGCCGCCCAGGTGGCCGCACTTCTTCTCCGACGCCAGCTGGTCCTCGAAGTGCACGCCCGAAGCGCCGGCCTCGATGAAGGCCTTCATGATCTCGAACGAGTTCAGCGGTCCGCCGAAACCGGCCTCGGCATCGGCGACGATGGGGGCGAACCAGTCGCGCTGGGCGCCGCCTTCGGAATGCTCGACCTGGTCGGCGCGCTGCAGGGTGCGGTTGATGCGGCGGCACAGTTCCGGCGCCGCGTTGGCGGGGTAGAGCGACTGGTCGGGGTACATGGCCCCGGCGGTGTTGGCGTCGGCGGCGACCTGCCAGCCGGACAGGTAGATGGCCTTCAGCCCGGCGCGGACCATCTGCATGGCCTGGTTGCCGGTCACGGCGCCGAGCGCATTCACATAGTCCTCGGTCTGCAGCAGCTCCCACAGCTTGTTGGCGCCGCGTTCGGCCAGGGTGTTGGCGATGACGACAGAGCCGCGCAGGCGCTCGACGTCTTCGGGGCTGTAGGGACGCTCGATGCCGTCGAAGCGGCCGACCGGGGCGTTGGGAACCAGGGCGCTGAAGGTGGTCACGTCGATCTCCGGTCACATCGGGGGGCAAACGTCGCCCCGTCGAAGACAGAAGAACACGACTCAGCCGCGCTGGCTCCGGTCCGGAGCCGGCAATTCGGGCAAACTTGTCATGCTTGTCACTTGTTCACTCTGTCACTTTGTGACAACATGACCGCATGGCCCAGGATCGCGCCGAAACCGAGCACAAGATGTTCCTGGGTGGGCGGCTCAAGCGCCTGCGCCGCGAGCTGGGGCATACCCAGACCCGCATGGCCGCCGACCTGGGGGTATCCCCCAGCTACCTGAACCACCTGGAGCGCAACCAGCGGCCCATGACCGCCCAGGTGCTGCTGCGCCTGGCCCAGGCCTATGACCTGGACCTGCGCGCCTTCTCCGGCGACGCCGACAAGGGCGGCGAGGCGGACCTGCAGGAGGTCTTCGCCGATCCCATGTTCCGCGACCTGCCCATCCCGCGCCACGAGATCGCCGACCTGATCGAGAATGCGCCCGGGGCTTCGGAGGCCGTGGTGCGCCTCTACCGGACCCTGATGGACCAGCGCCGTCGCGAGAGCCTGGGGCTCTCCCCCGCCCTTTCCGACGAGGCCCGCGAGGCCGGGTCCGAACTGACCGCCACCGACTGGGTGCGCGACCACATCCAGGCCCACCGCAACCATTTCGGCGAGCTCGACGCCCTGGGCGAGCAGATCGCCGCCGATCTCAACGCCGGCCCGCACGGGCTGGAGGCGGCCGCCGCCGCGCGCCTGCTGGCCGACTGGCGCATCGAGGTGCGCATCCTGCCGGTCTCGGTGATGGTCGAATACGTGCGCAAGTACGACCCGCACCGCCGCCGACTGCTGCTCTCGGAAGTGCTCGACGGCCCGGCGCGCGCCTTCGCCGTCGCCTATCACCTCGGCTTCAACGAGGGCGGCGAGATGCTCAACGCCCTGGTCAACGCCGCCGATGCGCCGGATGTGGCCTCGCGGCGGCTGCTCAAGGTGTCGCTGACCAATTACCTGGCCGCCGCCATCGTCATGCCCTACGCGGCCTTCCACGCCGCCGCTGAAGAATTGGGCTACGACATCGGCCTGCTGTGCGCCCGCTTCGGCGCCAGCTTTGAACAGGTCTGCCACCGGCTGACGACGCTGTCGCGCGCCGGGGCCCGGGGCGTGCCCTTCTTCCTGATCCGCACCGACAACGCCGGCAACATCTCCAAGCGCTTCGCCAGCTCGGCCTTTCCGTTCAGCCGTTTCGGCGGCGCCTGTCCGCGCTGGAACATTCACGCCAGCTTCAAGGCGCCCGGCCGCATCGTCACCCAAGTCGTGGAAACCTGGGGCGACAAGGCCCGCTACTTCACCCTGGCCCGTACCGTGGGCCGCGTGACCGGCGCCTACGGTGGATCCGACGACGCCGAACTGGCCGTCGGCCTGGGCTGCGAGCTGAAATACGCCGGCCGCCTGGTCTATGCGCGCGGGCTCGATCTCGCGCACCCCGCCTCGACCGAGATCGGCCCCACCTGCCGCCTGTGCGAGCGCCCCAACTGCCGCGAACGCGCCGCCCCGCCGATCACCCGCACCCTGACCGTGGATGAACTGGCCAAGACGGTGACGCCGTTCCCGTTCGCGCCGGGGCCGCGCTAGGCCCTAGTGGTCGCAGAGCGTCCAGAGATCGGCCGCCATCTGGTCCAGGGCGAGGGCGAAGACGGCGTTGGTCAGGTTGGTCAGCTCGTCGCGCGTGCTGGCCCAGTTGCCGTTCGTCAGGTTGCCGCGAAGGTCCTTGTCGATGACGGGCTTGCCGGGGCGCTCGGCGTGGACATGCATCACCACCGTGCCCGCCTTGTTGGTCATGACCGACGTGAGCCAGACCGATTTCAGGCTGACGCTGACGGTGATGTCCGCGGCCGCCGGCGGGCGCGCTGAGTCGAAGCTGACCGCGAAGCGCCGCGCATTCAGGCCCCCCATGATCGACTTCAGCCAGGCGTCGGTGTCGAGCGGCGCCTTCACCGCCCGGCCGCCAACTACCCCGATGGCGTCCTTGGCTCGGCGGTCGTCGGAGATCTGCACCACATTGACCGGGCAACCCGGCGGAGCGACTTCGCCCTTGGCCAGCCTGTAGCCTTCCGGCAGCCGGTCGACGAAGGTCTCGCTGATCTGCACCGGCTGGGGTGCGAAGGCCGCGAGAGCAAAGGCCCCCGCCGCCAGCAGGCTCGAAACCCGGCCCTTCAAGGGCCTTGGAAGGGGTCTCACGTCCGGCCTCAGAGCTTGGTGATGTGGATGAAGCCGCCGTTGAACAGCAGCACATCGTTGGTGTCGGCGGTCTGCTCGTGGCCCATGAAGCCCGAATAGGTCTTCATCTTGTGCGCCTTGTTGTTGTTCATCGCCTTGGCCTCGTCCTGGGTCAGGAGGAAGGCGCGCGGCGCCATCTCGGCGACGTCGGCGAAGCCGCGGGTCAGGGCTTCCTTGGCCCGCGCGCCGCCATCGACGGCCCACAGGGCCACGTTGGCGTTGATGTCGTCGGTCGCGTCGCGCAACTCGACCACGCTGGTCACCGCCTGGGCGTAGACCAGTCCCGCGCCCAGCCGCCAGGCCGGCGACTTCTTCTCCGGGGTCTGCTTGTTGGCGAAGCTCACGATCATCATCACCCGGATCGATTTGAAGTCGGGGGACAGGTCGTAGACGTACTCGATGAAGGCCACCTAGGACGAGCGGCTGGCGTCGAGCACGGCGATCCGCCCCGGCTGCGACACGTCGCGGCCGAAGCTCATCTCGCCCGGCTGGAACCAGGACAGCTTCTCGACCGCGGCCTTGGCCGAGGCCTGGGCCAGGGCGTCGGCGTCAAACCCGGTCATGGCAGCGCGCAACGGAACGATGGCCGCCTCCGCCTTCTTGGCGCGGTCGGCCTGGATCTGGATGTCGATCAAGGCGCCCAGCAGGCCGCCGCCGGTGGCCACCCCGACCATCGACGGATTGATGTTGGCCTTCAGCTCTTCCTGGCCGACCAGCACATGGACGGCTCGGCTGTCGGCGACCGGACGCGACGCCTCGACGAGGATGTATTTCGGGATGCCGGCCAGCGCGGGCGTGGCGGCGGCGGACACAGTGATCAGCGCGGCCAAAAGCCCGCCGACGAGCGACTTGATACGCATATTCAGGAACCCCCCGGTTCGGCGCGACGGGATGGCCGCGCGGTTTCGAGTGCGACCCTAGTGGGTGATCGCGGGCCGGCGCAACCCTGCCGCGCTGATTGGTCGCTGTGCATGTCGTTCTGAAATCAGGGTTTTCTAACCCGGTGCGGGAAGCCTCGCGGTAGAGCTTGGGGGTGTTAAGGTACGGCTCGAACCGGAGGCGTTGCCATGGCCCGCTCGACTGTCCTTGTTCCGCTTCTGGCGCTCTTGCTGGGAAGCGCCGCTCTCGTTCCCGCCAGTGCCGCCACGGACGTGCGCGCCCAGATCGGCGGAACCCACTGCAAGGTCGGCGAGCGTGTCGCCTTCACCTGCGCCTTCGGCAAGAAGGTGGTCTCAGTGTGCACCTCGGGCGGGCGCCAGGTCGCCTATCGCTACGGCCCGCTGGGCAAGCCGGAAATGACCATCGTCTCCAACGGTCGCGACGGAAAGGCCTTCCGCAACGAGGTGATGCTGTCGAGCGGCGGCAACCAGCAGCATCTGCGTTTCCGCAACGGCGGGGTGGAATACATCATCTACAGCGGCATCACCGGGCCGAGTTTCGATCCGCCCAACGTGCGCTCCTCGGGCTTGACCGTGCTGCGCGGCGAGGATGAGCTTTCCAGCAAGGAATGCGGCCGCAACGGCGCGCTGCAGCGCATCGCCTACGACGACACCCGGTTCATCGCCGAAGACCCCGACCAGACCTACGAGACCGAGTACTAGGGACGACTGCCGCCATCAGGCGCTTGCCCGCATTCCGTGCGCCGTCTCGTCGGCGGTTGCCATGAGCCGGAACAAGAAAGGGCCGTTCCCATGGGAACGGCCCTAACTTGGGTTCGGGCGAGCCAGAGGGGCTGACCCGTCGCCACCCAACTCAGCCAACCGGGGGACCTCGTCCGCCTCGGCCGGAATCGAATGTCGCGACGCCTATGACGCAATTCATACATAAGCGTCGCCGTGAGCAACACAACTAAACGGGAGCGGAATGTCTATCCCCCCGGTGTGTCGCCGGGAAACCGCAGTTTCCGTAACCTGGCCCCTGTCTGCAAGAGCCGGGCCGCCCCCGCGAGCCGTGAGCGGATCTCCGCCAGCCACAAATCCCCTTCCCCCGCCGCGCGCTTGCGCTAGCCTGCCCGCGCCGAACAGGGGCCGCTCCGGGGAAGACGCATGAACCGCCTGACGATCTTCATCATTCTCGCCATGGTTGGCGGCATCGCGTTCGGCCTGTGGGCCTACGACAACTTCGAATATTTCGTTGGCGCCGGGACCAAGCCGCAGCTGCTGGACGGGCTGAAGGTCGTCACCGACATCTTCCTGCGCCTGATCAAGATGATCATCGCGCCCCTGGTCTTCTCCACCCTGGTGGCGGGCATCGCCCACATGGAGGACGCCGGCCAGGTCGGGCGCGTGGGCCTGAAGACCATCTTCTGGTTCATCTGCGCCTCGCTCGTCTCCATCACCATCGGCCTGGTCATGGTGCACATCCTGCAGCCGGGCGTGGGGCTCAACCTGCCGCTGCCCACCGCCGGCCAGGCCGCGGAAGCCGCAGGCGCCGTGGACATGGGCAAGTTCACCATCGGCGAGTTCATCACCCACGTGATCCCGACCTCGATCGTGGACGCCATGGCCAAGAACGAGATCCTGCAGATCGTCATCTTCTCGGTCTTCGTCGGCACCGCCGTCGCCTCACTCGACGACCGCGCGCCCGAGCTGATCAAGGTCGTCGACCAGGTCGCCAGGATCATGCTGAAGGTCACCGGCTACGTCATGCTGACCGCGCCGATCGCCATCTTCGCGGCCCTGGCCCGCGCGCTGGCCGAGCACGGCTCGGCCATCGTCGGCACCTACCTGTCCTTCGTGGGCGGCTTCTACCTGTCGATGGGCATACTGTGGGGCGTTCTGCTGCTGGCGGGCTTCCTGTTCGTCGGCTTCCGCGTCCTCGTCCTCATCGGCCTTATCCGCGAGCCGGTGCTGCTGGCCTTCTCGACCGCCAGCTCCGAGGCCGCCTATCCCAAGACCCTCGAACTGCTGCAGAAGTTCGGCATCTCGCGCCGCGTGGCCAGCTTCGTGCTGCCGCTGGGCTACTCGTTCAATCTGGACGGGTCGATGATGTACTGCTCCTTCGCCACCCTGTTCATCGCCCAGGCCTACGGCATCCAGATGAGCGTGGCCCAGCAGGTCACCATGCTCTTGCTGCTCATGGTCACCTCCAAGGGCATGGCCGGGGTGCCTCGCGCCAGCCTCGTCGTCATCGCCGCCACCCTCACCTATTTCCGCCTGCCGGAAGAGGGCCTGCTGCTGATCCTGGCGGTCGACTTCCTGCTCGACATGGGCCGCTCGGCCACCAACGTGGTCGGCAACTCGGTGGCCGCCGCCGTCGTGGCGCGCTGGGAGGGCGAGCGGGTGGACAAGAAGCCGCTCGCGGCGCCGGCTGCGGGGTGACGTCGGGGGTGCGCCTGGCGCCCGTTGCATGCCGCGCGGGCTAGCGGCGAGGATGCAGACCGCGTCCCCGGCCATGGCGACCGCGTCCCTGACGATGGCGGTGGCGTCCCCGAGGATGGCGGGCGCGTTTGCGGTCGACACTCACGAACCTGAAAACCCCTTTCGCATCAATCAATTCACTTCGATGCGGACCCGATCTGCGAAAATACCCGGATCCCGCGAGCCCTGATCCCGGGGAGGCTTTTGCACACTGCGCGCCTGTTTCGGCGCCCTGTTTTCGCCTGTTATTTCACGCGCTCATTTCGCCGCTCCGGCCAAGATTGACCCATGCCCCCGGATCAAGCGACCCTATGGGTGAAAGCGACTCCGCCCCTTGCGCCAAAAGGGTTTTGCAACCCACGCCGGCCGTGTGGTGGGCGACGTTTCGGATGCCTGGACCACCCACGTCGCCGCGTCCAGCCGCCCCGCCCTGTTACCCGTAACAGGGAATCTACCGCCGACCTCTTGCGCCAAAGCTTGAATGGCGCTGTGACTAACGACGTTATCAATCGGCGCATGCCTCGCGCCCCTTGGAAGGCCTGACGATGAACGACTTCGGCAAGCGAATGGTCGCCCTGATGGCGGCGATAGTTCTCCCGCTCATGCTCACGGCCTGCGGGATCAACGACATTCCCACCAAGGAAGAAGCCGCCAAGGCGCGCTGGGCCGACGTGCAGAGCCAGTACCAGCGGCGCGCCGACCTGGTGCCCAATCTGGTGGAGACGGTGAAGGGCTACGCCGCCCAGGAGCGCACGGTGCTCAACGAGGTCACCTCGGCGCGCGCCCGGGCCACCTCGATCAATATTTCCGGCGTGCCGAGCCCGGCGCAGCTGCAGCAATACCAGGCCGCCCAGGCGGGTCTGTCCTCGTCGCTGGGCCGCCTGCTGGCGGTCGCCGAGGCCTATCCGGACCTGAAGTCGAACCAGAACTTCCTGGCCCTGCAGTCGCAGCTGGAAGGCACCGAAAACCGCATCGCGGTGGCCCGGCAGGACTACAACGACGCGGTGCGGGCCTATAACACCAGCCTGCGCACCATCCCCTCGTCCTGGTGGCGGTTCATGTATCCCGAGAGCAAGCCGATGGCGCCCTTCACGGCCAACGCCGCGGCCCAGACGGCCCCGACGGTGGACTTCGGCGCCCCTAACCCCGGCGCGCCCATGCAGGCCCCTGGCGCGATGCCGCAAGGCGCCGCGCCCGGCGCGGCCCCGCCCGCCGCGACCCCGGCCCCGGCGCCCGCCCAGTGATAGTGCTTCGCCTGAGCAGCGCCGCCCGTTGGGCGGCGCTGGCCTTCCTGCTGGTGGTCGGGGCCTTCGCCAGCCCGGCCCTGGCCGACCCGACCTTCCCGGCCCTGACCGGACGGGTGGTCGACCAGGCCGACATCCTGTCGGGCTCGGACGAGGCCGCGCTGACCGACAAGCTGGCCGCCCTGGAAGCCCGCACCACCGACCAGCTGGTCGTGGTGACGGTGCCGTCGCTGCAGGGCTATGACATCGCCGACTACGGCTACAAGCTGGGCCGCCACTGGCAGATCGGCCAGGCCGGCGCCAACAACGGCGTCATCCTCCTGGTCGCCCCCAACGAGCGCAAGGTGCGCATCGAGGTCGGCTACGGCCTCGAGGGCGTGCTGACCGACGCCTATTCCAGCATCATCATCCAGACCAAGATCCTGCCGCGGTTCCGCGACCACGACATGCCCGGCGGCATCATGGCCGGGACCGACGAGATCATCACCCAGCTGACGCTGGATCCGGCCGAGGCCAAGGCCCGCGCCGACAAGGCCGCCACCGCCAAGCCGGCGAGCAGTCCGGAGGACATGATCTTCCTCATCGTGCTGCTGCTGGTCGTGGCGCCGCATCTGGTGGTGCTGCTGGCCGTGATGGGACTGTTCGGCAAGCGCGGACGCAACTGGGTGCGCAGCTCGCGCAGCAGCGGCAGCGGCTGGTCCTCGGGCGGTTCGAGCTGGTCCAGCGGTTCCAGCGGCGGCGGCTTCTCCGGCGGCGGCGGATCGTTCGGCGGCGGCGGCTCCTCGGGAGGATGGTGAGATGAACGTGCTGAGCCCCGACGACCACGCCCGCATCAACGCCGCCATCGCCAAGGCCGAGATGGCCACCTGCGGCGAAATCTTCTGCGTCATGGCCCGCCAGGCTTCGGAATACCGCGAGGTGCCGTTTGCCTGGGCCGCCGCCGCGGCCCTGGTGGCGCCGGCCTTCCTCATCCCGATGGGCTTCAGCCCGGCCTGGTTCGACTGGGTCCCGGGCTTCGGCGGCTGGACCGCCGGCCACTCGGCGGCGGCGCAGGCCACCGCGGCCTCGACGTTGTTTGCCTATGCCGTGACCCAGGCCGCGGTCTTCCTGGTTGCGGCCTTCGTGGTCTCGATCCCGCCGATCCGGCGGTTTCTGACCCCGCGCCGCCTCAAGCGCGACCGGGCCCACCGCGCCGCGCTGGAGCAGTTCCTGGCCAAGGGCATGCACCTGACAACCGGCCGCACCGGGGTGCTCATCTACGCCTCGCTGGGCGACCGCCAGGCCGAAGTCATTGCCGACGAGGGTATCTACGCCAAGGTCAAGCCGGAGGTCTGGAACGACGCGTTGCACCGGCTGACCGAAGGCCTGGGCGCGGGGCGACCCGCGGACGGCTTCATCGCCGCCATCGAGACCTGCGGGGCCGTTCTGGCCCAGCACTTCCCACCCGGCGCCGAGAACCCGAACGAAATCGCCGACGGACTGGTCGAAATCTGAGCCGAAACGTTTAGGTAGCCGCCCATGCCGCGGATCATGACCTACAACGTCCACCGATGTGTCGGCGTCGACCGCAAGCTCGACGTCGACCGCATTGCCGCGGTCATCGCCGAATACGAGCCGGACGTGGTGGCGCTGCAGGAGCTGGACGTGGGTCGCGCCCGCACCAAGGGCGTCGACCAGGCCCAGGCCATCGCCGAACAGCTGCAGATGACCTTTCACTTCAACGCCGCCCTGCGCGTGGAAAAGGAGCTCTACGGCGACGCCATCCTGACCTCGCGGCCCGAGCGGCTGGTCAAGGCGGGGCCGCTGCCGACCATCCGGGGCGTGCCGGGACTGGAGACGCGCGGGGCGCTGTGGCTGGCGATCGATTTCGACGGGGTCGAGGTGAACGTCCTCAACACCCACCTGGGACTGGTGCCGCGCGAACAGCGGCTGCAGGCCGCGGCGCTGACTGGCAAGGACTGGCTGGGCGACGAACGCTGCGCCGACCCGACCATCCTGGTGGGGGACTTCAACGCCACCGCCCTGACCCGACCGTATCAGACTTTCGTCAGCGTCCTGGCCGACGGCCAGCGCGGCAAGGGACTGGGCCGGGCCGTGCCCACCTTCCCGTCGTCGTTCCCGGTGCTGCGCATCGACCACGTCTTCGTCAGCCCACGCATCCGGGTGACCAAGGTGCAGACGCCGATGTTCCCCCTGGCCCGGATCGCCTCGGACCACCTGCCGCTGGTGGTCGACTTCGACATCGCCGAGGCGGTTCAGTCCGAGCCGGTGTCCTCGGCCGCCTGAGCGCGTTGCACGGTTTCCTTCAGCACCCGTGACAGCCGCCGTCGCCGCCACGGCCGCCAGGCGTCGGCGGGCGAGGCCGGATCGCCCAACTGGTAGTCCGCGAACCAGCGGGCCATCGGGGTGGCGCGCATCACGCCCAGGCGCACCATCCGGCCGTCGGTGAGCCCCTCGATGGTTTTGCCCAGCGAAGCCATCACCGCATAGGTCGACTCGAACAGGGCCTGGTCCATGCCCAGGAAGTGCGACACCAGCCGGGCGCGGAAACTGCGAATGAAGTCAGCCGCCTCGCCGGTTTCGTCCTGCGTCTCGACGGCCACGTCACATTCGGTGTCGAAGCCGCAGGAGCGATTATTCAGGTTGGTCGAACCCACCCGCAGCAGGGCGTCGTCGATAATGGAAACCTTGGAGTGGACGATAATCGTGTCGCCCTTGCGGGTGCGCGGGGTCCAGGCGCTGAAGCGGCCATGGATGTCCGCCTCGCCCAACCGCTCCAGCAGCGCCGAGCGCGAGCCGTCCATGGTGGCATGGTCGAACCAGCTGGGGCTGCGCGCGGTGGAGACGATGACCACCTCGGGCCCGTCCGCCTCCTCAAGCCGCGCGGCCAGGGCGGCCGCGATCAGCGGCGAGGTGAAGTACTGGTTCTCCAGGTAGATCAGCCGCTTGGCCCGGGCGATCGCTTCGAGGTGCAGCGCCTCGTTCTCGCGCACGCCGGCGGCGCCGCGCCAGGCCGGCTCGGTCCGGCAGATCCCAACAGTGACGTCGCGCAGGTCAGGCTCGACGTCTGCGGGCCAGGGATCGGCCGGGGCGGTCACCGGCTCGCAGGGCTCGCCCGTGCCGTCGCGCCATCGTTGCCGCGCCAGGTCGCCGAGCGCATGCGCGGCCTGCCCGTCCATCATCATCATCACCTCGTGGCGCGGCGGATAAGGCAGCCCGTAAGGTGTGAAGCGGCGCGGGTCCGCGTCGAGATGCCCGGCGGTGTCCCAGCGATCCACCGAAACGTCCCCGCCCCCGCAGAAGGCCAGGGCGTCGTCGATGACAACGACCTTCTGGTGATGGCAGCCGCCGATGGGGCGGGCCCGGTCGAGGCGGAAGTTGACGGTCTTGCGGCGGAACCAGCGCTGGGCGCGCTGCGGAAAGAAGCCTTGCGAGAAGGCGATGGGCAACGGCGAGGCCCAAATCAGCAGCCGGATGTCCAACTCCGGCCGCTCGATCACCAGCCGGCGCAGGATGTGACCGACCTCGGCGGCAGGTCCCGTGTCATCTGCCACGAGCCGTGTGCGCGGATCGAACTGCCAGCCCAACAGAATGATCGATCGCTGCGCGTTCTCGAGGGCTTGGCGCAGGGCGGCGAAATAGGCGCCGTTCTCCATCAGCAGGGCGACGCGCCCGGCGGTCGCGGTGCGCCAGCATGTACTCCCAGGCTGCAGCAGCACCGACTTCTCCCCCAAGGGCGGCCGGCCGCGAGCACCGGACCACCATGCAACGTCCCGGCCGCGCCGCAGTTCGCGGGCCCGGCCAAACCCCACTCCGGAAAGCAACTCTAGCATGCCGGCCAAGCTGGGCTGCGTCGGAAACAGCGCTGTGACGCTGCGGTTGCATACCGTTGCTTTCCGAAAGTTCATCTTCCCGAAGGTTGCAGCCGAACCGTGGTTGGCGGATAAGCGTGGCGTCGCTCCAAGGGGGACCGGCGATGCAAGCCTTGCTAGAGACTATCGCGACCTTGATCGCCGCCCTCACCGCGGCGGCCTTTGCGCAATTCGGCATCGACCTGCAGCCGACCGATCACAAGAAGCCGGACGACCGGGAAGTGCGCCGCACCGATCAACGGGCGCCGGCCAAAAAGACGGACGCGGTCTTCGTGAGGGCGGCCCAAGACTGTTGAGAAGTCTGTGGACTGACGCGGTGATTCGTTACCGTCGCCTTAATCCGCTTTGCGCCGCGATTACACTCCGTTAGGGTCTCCCAACGCGCGAATTTCACGGCAGAAAGCGGTGCTCGCGCGCGATTCAATAAAGAGCCGCGCATGAGAGTCAAAACCAGATCTCCTCTGAACCTGTCCGCACCGGCCGAGCCGGAAACGGAGGCTAAGGGCCCGGAATCGCGAGCCGATTCTCAATCCAAATCCGAGACGGATTCCGATCAGCCAGCCTCGTCCGCGGCCAATGAAAAGGCCGGCGACAAGCCGCTGGTGCGCCCCCGCGCGCGCATGACGCCCGCCGCGGTGACCTACCGAACGACGCGCCGCGCCGCCGAAGCCGCCCCGCCGGAGGCCAAGCCGGCCCCCGACGCGGGCCTGCGCGCCGCCGCCG
>JGI24770J26754_10000144_pt1 | contig 46613 bp, 44 predicted proteins | sample LakOneMetagenome_FD_26754 | JGI IMG/M metagenome (IMG submission 26754) | reverse complement strand
GCTGCCCGACTGCGCGAGCGCGGCGGCGAGGTTGACGGCGGTGGTGGTCTTGCCGACGCCGCCCTTCTGGTTGGCGATGGCAATGATGCGGGCCATGCGGGGAAGCATTCCTGCGACGGATCGGGGATTATGCCGTGGTCGCCGGTTCGCGGCCCACCACGGCGAGGTGGCGTTCGCCGTCCAGGCCCGGAACCGTGAGCCGATGCAGCATTTGCAGGCGCCAGCCGCGCGGCAATGCGGCGATTTCCTCATCCGGGCGCGCGCCCTTCATCGCCAGCAGCTTGCCGCCCGGGGCGAGCAGGTGGCCGCCGAATTCGAGGATCTGCGGCAAGGTCGCCAGCGCCCGCGCGGTGATCGCGTCGAACGTACCGGGCCGGTCCAGCGCTTCGATCCGCGTTTCCGCCACCTCGGCATTGGCGAGGCCGAGCGTGCGCACCGCCTCGCGCAGGAAGCGCGCCTTCTTGCCGTTGGCCTCGACCAGGGTCACCCGCAGCCCCGGCCGCGCGATCGCCAGCGGAATGCCGGGCAGGCCGGGGCCGGTGCCGAGGTCGGCGAGGGTGGCGATGCCGTCGAGGAAAGGCTCCATCGCCAGCGAATCGAGGATGTGGCGCGGCACCATCTCGCGCGGATCGCGCACCGCGGTGAGGTTGTAGGCGCGGTTCCAGCGCGCGAGCAGGTCGAGGTAGGCGAGCAGCGGCGGCGCGATGTCGTCCGCCAGCGCGAGCGCGGCGAGGCCGGTGCGCAGCGGGGCGTCGAGGTCGTGGTGAACCGTCATGCGCGGGGATTATCCATCGCGCCAGGCGAGTGCGGCGAGCGTACCCGGCGCTGGCGTGAATTCGCGCAGGCGCCAGTCGCGCGGATCGCCGAGTTCGTCGTCGCAGCGCGCGAGGAACAAGCCGCCGTCGCTTTCGGCGAACGCCAGCCGGTGCAGGCCGAAGGCGAGGCCGCGGCCATGTGCCTTCAGCACCGCTTCCTTGGCGCACCACAGGCGCAGGAAATCCCGTTCAACCGCGACGGATTCCATGTCCGTGCGTTGCGCCAGCCATGCGCTTTCCTCGTCCGCGAAGAAACGTCGCGCAAGCGCGAGTGCGTTCCTGCGCGGCCGGATCGCCTCCAGGTCCGTGCCGACGCATGTGGCTTCACCACAGGCGATGAGCAGGTGTTCGCCGCTGTGGCTCCAGCTGCAATCCAGCCCCGCGCGTTGCAGTTGCGGGCGGCCATGCGCATCGCGTTCGAACGCGTAATCGCTGGCGTCACCGCCGAATTCCCGTGCGAGCCAGGCTTGCGCGCGCGGCATGGCCGCTGCGCCGCGCGAATGCGGCAGCAGCGTCCAGCGCGGCGGGGCTGGGTCGTGGTCTTGGCGGGCCATGGCGATGCCAGCGTAAGCTAGCGGCCGCCCGAAGCCACGCGTTTTCCTCGATGTCCACTGCGTTTCCCTCGCCTGCCGCCGGTCCCGCCGCCATGGCGATCGCCATCGGGCCGCCGCCGCGAGCGCTGGCGTTCGGGCCTCTCGGGGCGACCACGCTGTCGGCGTTCCTCGGCGAAGCGCAGGCGCTGGCCGCGCAGCTGGACGCAAGCGAGTTCGTGGTGAACCTGTGCGAGGACCGGCACCGTTTCCTCACCGGTTTCTGCGCGGCCGCCTTGTGCGGGAAGACCACGCTGCTGCCGTCTTCGCGGGCGACCGAAGTCGTAGCCGAGGTGCGGCGGCGGCATCCGCGCAGTCAAACGCTGGACGATGCCACGGTCGCCGCGGTGATCGCCTCCATGCCGATGGCGACGAGCGAAGTTCCGGAAGTCGCGGCGGACGCCATGGCCGCGATCGGTTTCACTTCCGGCAGTACCGGCGTGCCGCAGGCCAATCCCAAGACCTGGGGCGGGTTCGCGACCAGCACCGCGCAGAACCTCGCCGCGCTGCGCGACCTGTGGCCGGCGGACGCGCAGGCGCAGATCGTCGCCACCGTGCCGCCGCAGCACATGTACGGCATGGAACTCTCCGTGCTGCTGCCGCTGCTCGGCGGCGCGGCGGTGCACGAGGCGCGGCCGTTCTTCCCCGCCGACATCGCGCGCGCGCTGGCCGATGCGACGCACACGCGCCTGCTGGTGACCACGCCGGTGCACCTGCGTGCGCTGGTGGCCTCCGGCGTGGCGCTGCCGCCGCTCGCCGGTATCGTCTCCGCGACCGCGCCGTTGTCGTCAGAACTTGCGCTGGAGGCCGAGGCGCGTTACGGCTGCGAAGTGCGTGAACTGTTCGGTTCCACGGAGACCTGCGTGATCGCGCGGCGCCGTACCGCACGCGAAGATGCATGGACACCACTGCCCGGCGTGCGCATCGTCGCGTTCGACGACACGACAGAGGTACATGCTGCGCACCTGCCCGCGCCGGTGCTGCTGGCCGATCGCGTCGAATCCGATGGCGACGGCCGCTTCCTGTTGCGCGGCCGCCAGGCGGACTTGCTGGAAATCGCCGGCAAGCGCGCTTCGCTCGGCGACCTCACCCGGCGCCTGCTCGACGTGACCGGCGTGGAGGATGGTTGCGTGTTCCAGCTCGATGCCGCGCCCGGCGAAGTCGCGCGCGTGGCGGCGCTGGTNGTCGCGCCCACGCGCAGCGAAGCCGAGATCCTCGATGCGCTGCGCACCGGCGTCGATCCCGCATTCCTGCCGCGTCCGTTGCGCAAGGTCGCGACGCTGCCACGCAACGACACCGGCAAGCTGCCGCGCGCGGAATTGCTGGAGCTGTTGCGCCGCTGCGACAACTGAATGCGTACCAGGGCCTGTTAACGCTATCGGAGCACGCCGCGCCGCGACGCGGCCATCACGCCCTGCAAGGCAGAGTCCCCATGCCCCGGTTCGAGGCGTGAACCGGCATTCCCACCCACACATAGAGAGGAGATCTTCGCATGGGCATCATCGTCTGGTTGATCGTGGGCGGCATCATCGGCTGGCTGGCCAGCCTGGTCATGAAGACCGACGGGCAACAGGGCATCCTGCTCAACGTCATCGTCGGCATCATCGGTGCCTTCATCGGCGGTTGGATCGGCCCGATGTTCGGCCTCGGTGGCGGCATCAACGCCGGCATCAGCGTGATGAGCATCGTCGTGTCGCTGATCGGCGCGATCATCCTGCTCGCGATCGTCAACCTGTTCCGGCGCGGCAAGGTGCGCTGAACGCCATACGACATCGACAGGGGATGCGAAGGCCCGGCTTGCCGGGCCTTCGCTTTTCCGCGATCAGGAGAGTTCGACGAAGGCCGGCGCGTGGTCGCTGGCGCGTTCCCAGGTGCGCGGGGTGCGGTCGATGCCGGCGTTCGCGGTGGCCCCGCGCAGCGCATCCGACACCAGGGTCAGGTCGATGCGCAGGCCGAGGTTGCGGCGGAACGCCGCCTGCCGGTAATCCCACCAGCTGAACACGCCGGCTTCGTCGCTGTGCAGGCGGAAGCCGTCGTGCAGGCCGAGCGCGAGCAGGCGTCGCAAGGCATCGCGTTCGGCGGTGGAAGTGAGGATGTGCTCGTCGTTCCACGTCGCAGGGTCGTGCACATCGCGGTCGTCGGGCGCGATGTTGAAATCGCCGAGCACGACGAGTTTTTCGTGCCGTTGCAGTTCGTCCGCGAGCCAGTCGTGCACCGCATCCAGCCAGCGCAGCTTGTACGCGTATTTCTCGGTACCGACGTCCTGGCCGTTGACCACGTACAGGTTGACGATGCGCACGCCACCCACGGTCGCGGCGATGGCGCGCGCCTGCGCGTCGTCGAAGCCGGGAATCGCGATCTGCACCTCTTCCAGCGCGCGATCGCGGGCGAGGATTGCGACGCCGTTGTAGGTCTTCTGCCCGTGGAACACGCTGCGGTAACCGAGCGCGGCCAGCGCGTCGTCGGGGAACTTGTGGTCCTCCATCTTGGTTTCCTGCAACCCGACCACGTCCGGCGCGAATTCGCCCAGCCATTGCTGCAGTTGCGGCAGGCGCACGTTGAGCGAATTGACGTTCCAGCTGGCGATTTTCATGGGCGCAAGCCTATCCCTCCGGGCCGCGGCCGTCGAATGCGAATCATTGCGCGAGCGGGATGCGAATCGTTCCGGCGCCCCTGCCTTCAGTCATGCCTTGCGCACGCCGCCAACTTGATCCCGATCAAGTCGCGCGGTTCGCGGACGGCGGAAGCTGGAATCCCCTGCAACCGGAGGCACTGGCCATGACCCTGGACAACAAGGTGCGACGTCGCTTCGCGTGGCCGGTCCGCGCGATCCACTGGATCAGCGCAGTGCTGGTGCTGGTCGCCTATCTCACCACCGAACTCGCCGAGGATGCCGAACATGGCGAGGCGGTCGGCATCAACTGGCATGTCGCCGCCGGGCTCGCGTTGCTGGTGCTGTTCGTGCCGCGGCTGCTCGCCAGGTTGCTGCCGCAACCGGGGCCGCTGATGCCGCCGGTGCCGCGCTGGTCGCTGTGGTCGTCGCGCCTGGTGGCGCTGGCGCTGCTGCTGTTCGTGGTCGTGCAACCGGTGCTGGGCATCCTGTCGGTCTGGGCCGAGGGCGAGGCGCTCGCGGTCCCGTTCACCGCGTGGACGCTGCCTGCACCGGCGTGGGCGCCGGGCGAAGACGCCGGGCACACGCTGAAAGAGGCGCATGAAATTGTCGGCAACGCGTTCTACGCGGTGATCGCGCTGCATGCGCTGGCCGCGTTGTGGCACCAGTTCGTGCGCCGCGACGGGGCGCTGCGGCGAATGCTCTGAGGCCTGCGCGTCAACGCACGATCAGGTCGATCAGCCACTTCGCCTTCGAATATGGCGGCTTCAGCAAATCTCCGCCGGTGCGTCGCGCCTGCCACAGGATCGGCAATTGCTTGCTCATCGCGTCGAAGCCGGCGCGGCCGTGGTAGGCACCCATGCCGCTGGGACCGATGCCGCCGAACGGCAGCGTGGTCACCGCGAAATGGAACAGGGTGTCGTTGACCGAAACGCCACCGGCGAGCGTGTTGCGCAGGATCTTCTCCACGCTCGCGCGGTCGTGGCTGAAGGGATACAGCGCCAGCGGGCGATCGTGCGCGTTGACGTAGGCGATGGCTTCGTCGAGCGAGCGCACGCTGCGGATCGGCAAGACCGGGCCGAAGATTTCCTCCCGCATCACGCTCGCATCGTCGCCCGGCTCCAGCACCAGGGTCGGCGGGAACAACCGCTGCGCCGGATCGGCCTTGCCCAGCACGATGACCTCCAACCCGCGCGCGCGCGCGTCGTCGACATGGCCTTGCAGGCGCGCGTACTGGCCGTCGTTGACGATGCGGGTGTAATCGCCGGTATTGTCGAAATCACGGCCATAGCGCGACTCCACTTGCTCGCGCAGCGCCTCTACGAACGCGTCGCGCTGGTTCGCCGGCACCAGCGCGTAGTCGGGCGCGATGCAGGTCTGCCCGGCGTTGAACCACTTGCCGGTGGCGAGCCGCGCCGCAGCCTGTTCGACCGGATAGTCCTCGCAGACAATGGCCGGCGACTTGCCGCCCAGTTCCAGTGTCACCGGCGTGAGGTTCTGCGCGGCCGCAGCCATCACCTTGCGCCCGACCGCGGTGGAACCGGTGAACACGAGATGGTCGAACGGTAGCGCGGCGAACGCTGCACCGACATCGGCGCCACCCACGGCGACGGCGACGCGGTCTNCCGGGAACACCTCGGCCAGCAGGTCGCGCAGGAAGGCGCTGGTGCGCGGCGTGTGCTCCGACGGCTTCAGGTAGACATGGCTGCCGGCGGCGATCGCGGTGGCGAGCGGGATCAACGCGAGGTTCACCGGGTAGTTCCAGGGCGCGATCACGCCGACCACGCCGACCGGTTCCGGGCGGATTTCCGCGCGCGCCGGCAGGAAGCGCCAGCCGACGCCGACGCGCCTGGGCTTCATCCAGCCGCGCAGGTGCTTGCGCAGGTGGTCGATGTCGTTGAGCACGGTCATGCCATCGGCGATGCGCGACTCGTGCGGGGAACGATGGCCGAAGTCGGCGGAGATCACCGTGGCCATTTCGTCGAGCCGGCGTTTCACCGCATCGCGCAGGCGTTGCAGGTCGTCGTGGCGTTGCACGGCATCGGGCTTGTGTGCCTGCCAGGCCGCGCGCAGGCGGTCGAGGGTCGGGCGCAGTTCGGTGGTCGGGGTGTCGGCGGCGATGTCCATGGCTGGAGTATAGGCGTGGTGACCTGGAGCTTCGCGACTAGAATGCAGGCATGAAAATCCGTCCCTACCGCGGCATCCTGCCCACCCTCGGCGAGCGCGCCTACATCGATGAAGCCGCAACCGTGATCGGCGACGTGGTGCTGGGCGAGGACGTGTCGGTGTGGCCGTTCACGGTGATCCGCGGCGACGTGAACTTCATCCGCATCGGCGATCGCACGAATATCCAGGACGGCACCGTCGTGCATGTCAGCCACGATGGTCCGCACGCCAAGCTCGGCGGTTTCGCCACCCGCATCGGCAGCGACGTCACCATCGGCCACAAGGCGATCATCCATGCCTGCACGATCGAGGACGCGGTGCTCATCGGCATGGGCGCGATCGTGCTCGACGGCGCGGTGGTGAAGAAACACGCCTTCATCGGCGCCGGCGCGCTGGTGGCGCCGGGGAAGGTCGTCGGCGAAGGCGAGTTGTGGCTCGGCAACCCGGCGAGGAAGGCGCGCATGCTCAGCGACGCCGAGATCGACGCGCTGTACTACAGCGCGAAGCACTACGTGCGGCTGAAGGACGAATATCTCGCAGTCGGTGCCGCGTTCTAATCCGCGGTCACCAGCTTCGCGTTCTCCGCGCGCAGCTCGCCATAGATGTGATCGGTGTCGGGCCGCGTGCCGTGCCAGCGCGCGAAGCTCTCGGCCGCCTGTTCGACCAGCATGCCGAGGCCGTCGATGGAGGCGTGGGCGCCGTGCGCGCGCGCCCACGCGAGGAACGGGATCGCCGCTTCGCCATAGCTCAGGCTCACCGCGATGCTGCGCCGGCCGAGCAGGGTGCGTGGCAGGACCGGGAACGCGCCGCCGTCGCGCGCCGCGGTGGTGGCGTTGAGCACCAGGTCGAATTCGCCCAGGTTGCGCAGGTCGTCGAGGTAGCGCGGATGCACCCGACCGGGCTGGCCGAGCATGTCGGCCAGCGCATCCGCGCGTTCGGGCGTGCGGTTGACGATGAACAGGTCGCCGATGCCGGCATCGAGCAAGGCCGGGGCGACGCCGTGCGCCGCGCCGCCGGCGCCGAGCAGCAGGGTGCGGCGCGCGCGCAGGTCCAGGCCATGGCGTTCGGTCAGGTCGCGCACCAGGCCGAGGCCGTCGGTGTTGTCGCCGTGCCAGGCGTCGCCGTTGCGGATCAGGGTGTTCACCGCGCCGGCGCGGCGCGCGCGTTCGGTGGTGTCGCTGCACAACGCGTACGCGACTTCCTTCAGCGGCAGGGTGACGTTGGCGCCGGCACCGCCGCGTGCGACGAAGTCGTCGAGCGCCTGCTCGAAGCCGGCGGGCTCGGCGTCGATCGCGGAATACTCCACCGCGATGCCGGTTTGCTTCCCGAAGGCGGCATGGATGCGCGGCGACAGCGAATGCGATACCGGATGCCCGAACACGGCGTAATGCCTGCTCATGGATGCCTCCGCATGGACGATGCCCCGAGTCTACTCCTGCCGGTGTCGCGATCAGCGTGATGCGCGCAGCCAGCGCGCGGCATCCAGTGCGAAGTAGGTGAGCACGCCATCGGCGCCGGCGCGCTTGAACGCGAGCAGCGATTCCATCGCCACCGCGCGTTCGTCGATCCAGCCGTTCTGCGCGGCGGCCTTGATCATCGCGTACTCGCCACTGACCTGGTAGGCATAGGTCGGGCGCTTGAATTGCTGCTTCACCCGGTACAGCACGTCGAGGTAGGGCAGGCCGGGCTTGACCATCACCATGTCGGCGCCTTCGGCCAGGTCCAGCCCGACTTCGTGCAGGGCTTCGTCCGAATTCGCCGGATCCATCTGGTAGGTGTACTTGTCGCCCTTGCCGAGCGCACCGGCGCTGCCCACCGCGCTGCGGAACGGGCCGTAGAACGCGCTGGCGTACTTGGCGCTGTAGGCCATGATCTTGGTGTGGATGAAGCCGGCGCCTTCCAGCGCCTTGCGGATCGCGCCGATGCGGCCGTCCATCATGTCGCTGGGCGAGAGGATGTCGACGCCGGCATCGGCATGCGCCAGCGACTGCCTGACCAGCGCCTCGATGGTCTCGTCGTTGAGGATGTAGCCGGTCTCGTCGATCAACCCGTCCTGGCCGTGCGTGGTGTACGGGTCCAGTGCCTGGTCGCTCATCACCCCGAGTTCGGGGAAGCGCGACTTCAGCGCGCGGATCGCGCGCGGGACGATGCCGCCTTCGGCCCAGGCGATGCGGCCATCCGCGGTCTTCGCGGCGGGATCCGGCACGCCGAACAGGTCGAGCACCGGCACGCCCAGTTCCAGCGCCTGCTCGCCGACCTTCAGCAGTTCGTCGATCGACAGGCGTTCGACGCCCGGCATCGACGGCACTGGCGCGCGGCCCTGTTCCTCGTGCACGAACACCGGCAGGATCAGGTCGTTCGTGGTCAGCACGTGCTCGCGCATCAGCCGGCGCGAGAAGTCGTCACGGCGCATCCGCCGCGGGCGCGAGGAGGGATAGCTCATGCCGGCATTTTACGCCGGTCGGCCCGGGGGCAAAAAAGTTCTGGTGTCAAGTCTTTCGTGCAAATCACGCAAGGCTTGAAACCATATATGGGACAGTAGGTTAGCTCTTTTGGGGGCCGCATTGCAGGACTGCGGCTTGGTGGGCTAGGAGCCACATAAGAGCGTCGGTAGAGAAAGCCGCATCGCACTGTGTCGTGCTGGATTGCCGAGGAACGGCGAGCGTGCCGCACGATCATAGCCCAAGAGGCTGTTGATGGCATCCAGAATGAAGAACGCGCAGCCTGGGGCTGCGCGTTCAATGGATGTCGTTGGTATGCGACGCCATCATGTCGGCTTCCATGGCGCGCTCCGGGTCGCCGTGCCCTTCCTGAATCCCCGATCCCTCGCTATGAACGCCTCCAGCATGTGCGGGATCAACTTCTCGGCATCGACTGTTCGCCATGCGTTTGCGCGTGCAGCGCGGCGTAGCGGTCGAGGCCGGCTTTCAGGCTGACCGGACAGGCAAAGGTCATCTTGACGCTCTTGGTCTTGGGCACCGGCCCGAGCCGCAGCTTCTTGGTCGTGCTCATGCGAAGTTCCCCGATTGAAGAACAGCGGCTGGCAGGTAACTCAATATCTATGGATGATCGTGAAAGGACCATCGACGCGGGCCACTCTCCAGCTTGCATAATGTTCGGAACTGCACGCCGCGCGCATACTTGGCAATCGAAGTCACAGTGTCTGTGTTAGCGGACTATGACCGCTATTCGACAGTGACTGATCGATCGGAGGGGGAACGCTGTGGAACTGTATGAGAGGTGGTGTGAGTCCACCAAAGAAAAGAATAAGCGTAAGTATTACTGGACCTATGTCGAGAAGGACGGCGGTCGCGACGATATCTGCGAGGATCTCGCTGAGACCATCCGCTCTCACTACGACCGACTCGAACGGATCGCCGACGACGTAGAGCGACTCGGATACAAGGTCGCCGCCAAGATTCTCAGCGAAGCGATGCCTCAGACAGACAAGGGACGCTCCGGCGACCTCGGCGAAATCCTTGCGACTGAGCTGGTGGAAGAAGAGATTGGCCTGCGCGTCCCTGTGCGCCGACTTCGCTACAAGGATGGTCGCAACATGGCCATGCGTGGCGATGACTTCATTGGCGCCGGCTACGGCGGTGATGATGAAAAGCTCTGGCTCCTGAAGGGCGAGGCAAAGAGCAACAAGAAGCTTGGCAAATCCACGGTCACCAGTGCCCGTAAGGTACTCGACCGCGACGATGGCCGCTGCACACCAGACTCGCTGCTGTTCGTCGCCAATCGCCTGCTGGAGAGCAATGACCCCGACGACAACGCGCTGGGTCGCGATCTCCGCGACGAGGTGGGCCTCAAGTCCCTCCGTGCCGATCGCATTGACCACATGCTCTTCACCTTGTCGGGTAATGGCCCTCACGCCTCCCTGAAGGACGACCTCGACGCTGCTGGGACGAACCGTGACCACTACGTCGTGAACATCCACGTCGAGGACCACCAAGACTTCATCGCAGCTATGTACCAGGAGGCGGAAGACCTTGGAGACGCCTGACGAACTGACAGCCTTCCTCACCGCCGCGACCGTCGATGGCATCCTTGGCCGCCTCCTCTATCGTGGTGCTGCTTGGTCGTTGATGCGAGAAGCGGGTGTGTTGCCGCAAAACGCACCGCCATTGGGTGAGACCATCGAAACTGACCTCGCCGAACATGGCTTCGCCCTACTTCGGGGCGCCATGGCGCTACGCGCAAAGACTGGCGCATCCGACCTGACGAACAGGGCTTTCGAGCGAGCCGCCAACGCCTTTGAGGCTCTAGTGAGAAATGGTAATCCTGAGTCGCCAGATCGGGGGTTTCGTCGCACGATTGCCGCTTCTGCTTATCACTTGGCTGGCTACTCGGCCGTGGCCTATTCTCTCTTCAACGAGGCATCAGAAGACCTAAACACCGCGCCGGGCGAAACGGCGATCCGCCACCTGATCCTGCGCGACCTCGACAAGCTTCGCGGCTTTGTTCGCGAGTGGTTGGACGACGAGGCTCACGGTGATGAACAGATTGCCGAGGCGCTAGGGGGAGAAGAACCGGACATCGACGAGGTTCTGTCGGCCATCCTCAACACGACTATCTGCCGAGCCCTAGCACATTTTGACTTCGCGCTTGAAACGGGCGAGCCCGAGCCGATCGATAGCGCACGCACGTTGCTTGCCACTGCGATTAGCTTGGCAGACAACGCGGAAAATGTTCCGCTGTGGTGGATATCGAACCTTTGTCGCCATCTGATCGACGATCTTTGGTTGCATTCGTTGCATCAGAATCTGCCGACCGAACCGCCAGAGGGGACGGAGGAAAAATACCCGGACTTGCGCCGACTGTTCATCTCGTCGCTCTATGCCCGAAAAACTTCCGAAGTGGAGCTATGGCCATCGCAGCGCGAAGCGGCCCAGCGTTCAACGGACGTCACCGACGACTTGGTCGTCGCCTTGCCGACCAGTGCTGGCAAAACGCGGGTTGCGGAGATTGCTGCGCTAATGACCTTGTCGTCAGAGCGACGGGTACTGATCGTCACGCCATTGCGCGCATTGTCCGCCCAGACGGAGCGTTCCTTCAGAAAGACCTTCGCGCCTCTCGGCTTCAGCGTTTCCTCGCTTTACGGCGCCAGCGGCCTTTCGGCTGGTGACGAAGACGCCCTGCGCACCCGCGAGATCATCATTGCAACGCCGGAAAAGCTCGATTTCGCGCTCAGAAGCGACCCGTCCCTGATCGATGATGTTGGCCTAATCGTCCTCGACGAAGGTCACATGATCGGCCCGAGCGAGCGCGAAATCCGTTATGAAACGCTGGTGCAACGCTTGCTTCGCCGCGCGGATAAGGGCGAACGCCGGATCGTCTGTCTCTCCGCTATCTTGCCCAGCGGCGACGAACTTGACGATCTCACTGCATGGATTCGCTCTGACGAGCCAGGCGAGCCGGTGCGTTCCGACTGGCGCCCTACGCGGCAGCGGTTTGGCGCACTCACTTGGCGAGGAAAGGACGCTCTGCTTCGGCTCGACCTCGACGACGATGGACCCTTCCTCGATAAATTCGTTGTGGAGAAGGCCGCCCTAGGGAGAGAGAAGAAGCCTTATCCGCGCAAGAACTCGCACCTCACCTTGTTCGCGGCGTGGGAGTTCGCGAACCAAGGTAAGCGGACCCTGATCTTCTCCACTCAGGCAAATTGGGTCGAGAGCTATGGCAAGCAGGTCGTGGACCTCTGCAAGCGCGGCTATCTGGATTCGTTGCTGGAGAACGAAGCGTCGATTGCGCGAGCTATGGAGGTCGGCAAGGAATGGCTGGGCGAGGACCATCCCGCCGTCGCCTGCCTGAAGGCGGGCGTCGCGATTCACCACGGCCGGCTGCCGAGCCCGTTCCTGCGCGAGTTGGAAGTCCTTCTGTCCGAGGGGGTGCTGAAGGTCATCGTCGCGTCGCCGACGCTGTCGCAGGGCCTCAACCTCAACGCTGCCGTGCTGTTGGTGCCAGCGTTGTATCGGGCGTCCGAGAAGATCAAAGGCGAGGAGTTTGCGAATGTCGCCGGCCGCGCCGGGCGGGCCTTCGTGGACGTCGAGGGTCTCATCGTCCATGTCATGTTCGATAAGATCGATTGGCGGAGGAGGGAGTGGCGAAAGCTGGTCGCTTCCGCCAAGGCCCGAACGCTGAAGAGCGGCCTCATCCAGATCGTCGCCGAGATTCTTGATCGTCTGTCCCGCGAAGGTGTGTTAGATCGCGATGATGCCTGGGAATATCTCGCCAACGCCCGCGAAGCTTGGCGATCGCCCGAGGAAGAAGCTGCTGTTGCCGAACGCTTGGCTGCCGGTGCGGAATACGATGCCGATGCCGATGGCGACGACGATGAAGGCGGCAGCGATGGAGAAGAAGATGCCATCGACGAGGAGCCGCTGTCGCAGCTCGTTGAACGCCTCGATGCAACCGTGTTCGGTCTGATCGAAGCCTTAGACGCTGATCGTGCTGATTTGCCGAAACTCTTGGACGAGGCGCTTAAAGGATCGCTGTGGGCGCGTCAGATCGCCCGCGAGAATGAGAACGTTGCGCCTTTGCACAAGAAGGTGTTTGAGGCGCGCGCGGACCTCATTTGGAGAACCACCACGGCGCAGGCGCGGCGCGGGCACTTCGCAATGGGGGTTGGGCTTGAAGCCGGTCTCTCCATCGACGCCCTGGCCGATGAACTCGCCGAGATGCTCGACCGGGCCGACGACGCAGCATTGAGCGGTGATGTCGATGAACTCGCCGACGCCCTTGGCGGTCTAGGTGAGCGTCTGCTATTTATGCGACCCTTCATTCCCGACAAGGCGAATGCGCTGCCGGCGAACTGGAAGGCCATCCTGCGAAGCTGGGTATCCGGCGAAGATGTTGCCAAGATCGGAGCGCAGAACATGCGAGCGGTCGAAGAGGCTTTCACCTATCGCCTGGTTTGGGCGCTGGAAGCCGTCCGCACCCGCCGCATGTCCCTAGGATGGTTGCCGGACACAGTGGCGGGCGGTGCAGCGGCAGCGGTCGAAACCGGCGTCCCACGGTTCATGATGGCGATGCTGATTCGCGCTGGTCTGCCGTCGCGGCGCGCGGCGATGGCAGCCATTGAGGATGCAATGCCCGTCTTCGTCACACCGGCGGAGATGCGAGCCTGGCTTGAATCCGACGAGATTACGGCCTACACCGATGCCGGCAATTGGCCGACGCCCGATACTGCCGCGCTATGGGCGCGCTTCCGAACTGAGGCTCTCAGTGGCGGCATTCAGAAATGGTCGGTTGAACGCTACAAGCGTCTGCTCGACATTGAGGCCGTCCCGCCTGCTGGCCTCTATCGGATCGTCACCGATGAGGGGGACGGACGGACTTGGCTGGCGACTCCTGACTACCAGCGGGTCGCCGCGTTCAAGAGGCCGGCGGTCGATCCTAAACCTAGCCTCTTTTCGGGTCAGCTTCCGGGTAATACGAGGCTCGTGGAAGCTTTGCGCGTCGGTCGCGGAAAACTGCTCTGGCCGCGTGCCAATGGGTGAATGGGCCATAGTCTCGCTTCGTCACGTGGGTTTCGGCGGTCCGGCTTTGGCCGTTCTTCCCTTTCTGAATCCCCGATCCCCCGCCATGAACGCCTCCAGCATGTGTGGGATCAGCGTCATGGCATCTACCGCCTCGCCATACGCCTGCGCGTGCAGCGCGGCGTAGCGGTCGAGGTCGGCTTTCAGACTGGCCGGACAGGCGAAGGTCAGCTTGACGCTCTCGGTCTTGGGCAGTGGCCCGAGCCGCAGCTTTTTGGTCGTGCTCATTGCGAAGCCCCCCGGTTGAAGAACAGCGGCTGGTACGGCCGCAGCACAAGATCCCGGTTGACGATGATCCGCACCGGCAGGCCGGGCCGGCTGGTCAGCATGGGCTGGATGTTCATGTTGCGCCGGGTGATCTCCTGGCCGACCTGATTGATGCTGTCCTGGGCGCTGTCGCGCCCGGCGATGACGATGCGGTTGCCGTCCTGGCGGTTCTCCGGCGCGGCCAGCTCGGCACCCACGCCCAGCAGCGTCGTCAGCACAGCGCCCGCGACGATGCGATCCCAATGCCAGTCCACGTCGTCTTCCAGGCCGGCGTAGCCGGCCGGGTCGGTGCCCACAAGGTTGTCGAGCGTCAGCGATGACGTGTCGGGCAGGATGACCCGGTTCCATACTACCTGCACGCGGCTCTGCCCGTAGCTGACTTGGCTGTTGTAACGCCCGAGGATGCGCGATCCCTGCGGGATCAGCAGGAACTTGCCCGTGGCCGTGTCAAAGACCGGCTCCGTCACCGTGGCGATCACGTCGCCGGGCAAGTCCGACTTGATACCTGTCACCAGCGCGCCGGCGATCACCGTGCCAGCCATCACCTGATAAGGCGATGCCGGCAGCGCCAGGTTGCCGGAATTGCGGGTTTCCGTAGAGCCGCCTTTCAGGAATGCCTCTTTCTGGTCTTGCCGGTTCTGCACGGCGGTCGGGTCGGCTGGCTGTGCAGCCACCGAGGCCGGCCCGGCAGCGAGTGGGTCGAAGGCCGCGAGCGCGCTGGCAGCGCCAGGCGCCCCCGGCGCCGCCTGCGCCACCGTGGCGGCGGCCTGGCCTTGGCCGCCCGAGCGGAAGAACACCGACGAAGCCGCCGCCGCATCAGCCTCCTTGCGCAAGGCATCCTCGGGATCGTGACCCGGCGGCGTATAGGCCGGCGTCACCGGCTGCTGCGAGTTCACGATGGCCGGGCCAAGATCGCCCGGTAGTGGCGGCCCCAGCTCGGGTGCGGCGGGCGGCAAGGCCGGCAGCTTCGAGTAATCGGTTGGCAGCGCGTCCAGCCCTTCGGACTTCGACACGCGATCGACGTTGTAAAGCTCGGTCTGCTCGCCGGCTCCGCGCCGCTGTGGCTGCAATGACCAGATCGTGGCGCCGAGCACGGCGACCGACAGGCTGCCGACGAGGATGGCCAGCGTGCGCCGGTTCAGGCGCGTGACCGGGCGCGGCTGGGCGCGCAGCGCCACCGCCTCGGGCGCGACCTTGCCCGCCTGCGGCGTGGCGAGGTCGGGGGTGTCGTCCTGGCTCATGGTCAGTTCCTCCGCGCAACGCCGTCCGTGCGCTCGATTCGCACCACGTCGCCCTTGTCGCCGCCCAGGCGCAGTTCGGCCGCGCCGAACAGCCGATCCACGATGTAGTACGGCGAGCGGAAGCGGTAGTTCACCAGTTGTCCATCGCCCTGCGCGCCGATGACGAACAGGGGCGGCAGCTCGCCTTGCGCGATGCCCGCCGGAAACTGGATATAGACCTTCTCGCCGTCATCGAAAGCGCGCAGCGGCTTCCACGGCGGATTGCTGCCGCTGATCGCGTAGCGGAAGCGCAGGTTCTCCAGCGCCAGCCCGGTATCGACCGGCGCTGCGGCGCTGGCCGCCTGCGCCTGGCGCTGCAAGGCCAGCATCCGGTCGCGCGGGTACTCCCAGGACGCCGACGCCATCCACGTCTTTTCCGTCGAGGTCAGCTCCAGCAGATAGGTGCGGCGGCTGGTCGTGATGACGAGATTGGTCTTGAGTCCCGAGCGGATCGGCTTGACCAGCACGTTCACGCGCAGGTCGGCGCCGCTGCCGCTGGACGTGTCGCCCACGATCCAGCGCACGGTATCGCCGGCGGCCACCGTCACCAGTTCCTCGCCCGGCTGGAGCGAAATCACGGTCACGCGGCCCACGGCCGCATAGACCTGATAGAGCGCGCCATCGGTGAAGGGCCACACCTGAATCGCGTTGACGTAGCCCTCGCGCGTGGGCGCGACGCGGGCCTCGGCGTTGGCGCGCGAGACACGCACCTTCTCGTCGGCCGGTTCCGGCGTAGGTTTGGCGTCTTCGGCCTCGGGCACCGGCATCAACTGCGCCGGCATCGGCAGCACCTCGGGCACGGCCACCACCTCCACCGGCGCGGGCGGTTCGGGCAGCGGCTGGGCCTGCACCGGCTCATCGAGCGAGATGGTCGGCGGCGGCTTGCCTTGCGTGGCGCAGCCCGTGAACAAGACAGTCGAAGCCAGCAGGATCACCGGCAAGGCGGATTTACGGAAAAGTGCATTCATGGTTTGGCTCCTTCGGAAGAATCCAGCTCGCGGCTCCACGACAAGCCGTTGACGTAGATGCCCAGGGGGTTCTTGCGCAGGCGTTCTTCGGTGCGCGGCGGCTGGAGCACGATGGACACCACGGCCGTCCACCGCTCCAGGCCCGCCGCGGCGCCGTTGACGTAGCGGCGCTCCGTCCAGCGCACGTTGAAAGACGTGTCGCTTGCGCGCACGACGCTGGTGATCTGCACCGTCACCGACTCGCGACCGATACGAGCGAACGGGTCACTGGTGCGGGCGTAGTCGTTGAGCACGGCCGCGCCCTTGTCGGTCGTGTAGTCGTAGGCATCGAGCCAGTTCTGCCGCACGACGATCGGGTCGATGGACAGTGAGCGCACCAGCGTCACGAAACGCGCGATGTGGTGCGCCGTCTGCGCATCGTTGGGCCGGTACGGCGTGGCCGCTTCGCCCACGGCGCGCACCTGGCCTGCGTTGTCCACCTCCACCACGTAGGGCGTCACGATGGATTGCGCCGAGCGCCACACTAGGCCGCCGGCCATCAGCAGCGCGAGCGTCAGGCAGCCGAAGGCCATGAGGCGCCAGTTCTTCGCCTGCACGCGCGGCGAGCCGATGCGCTCGTCCCACACCTGGCCGGCAGCTTGGTACGGAGTGGCAGGCTGCGGCGTGTCGGCGTAGCGCACCTGCGGTCGCTTGAATCGCATGGTCAGTTCTCCTTATGAATCGGAATCGCGCAGGCTTGGGCCTTGGCCCGAGCCGCCGCCATCGCCGCCGCGCAGCGTGTGCGCGGTGGTGGTCGCGGCATGGGTGAGTTGCTGGCGGCGATGCAGCCGCTTGGCCCAAGCGGGTTGCGCATTGGCTGCGCCGGAAGTGGCCTCGCCTGCGGCGGCCCGGCCGGATGCCCCGGCTCCACCGGCTGCCGTGCCATCGTCAGCAGCAGCGCCGCTCCAGCCGGAGCGGAAGGGAGCTGCCATGCGTTGCCCAGCAGCGGAAGCACGGGATGCGATGCCGCGCCCGGCGGACTGCGCGCCGGTCTTGGCGACATTGCCCAAGCCGGCCATCGCGCCCTTCGCGCCACCGCCTGCGGCGGCGGAACCGGCCTGGAACGCCGAGCGTGCGCTGCTGGCCGTCGAGGCGGCAGCACGCGCGCCGCTGCCGGCGAGCTTGGCGGCGGCAGGCGCCATGCGCGCCCCGGCCATGACCGCGCCGCCCACGCCCGTCGCGGCAGCGCCTACGGCAACGGCCGTGCCGGCTGCGCCTACAGCAGCGCCGGCCATAGCGCCGGCGCCGAGCTGCGGCGCACCGGACACCAGGCCCGTAGCGATGCCAGGGCCGAAGATGCCCAGCGCCAGCAAGGTGAGCGACGCAAGCATGATGACCAGCGCGTGGTCGATGGACGGGTCATCGGGATGAACCTGGAACTCGGCGAACAGGCCCGAGCCGATGCCGACGATCACGGCCAGCACCAGTACCTTGACGCCGGACGACACCACGTTGCCCAGCACCTTCTCGGCGAGGAACGCCGTCTTGTTCCACAAGGCAAACGGCACCAGCACGAAGCCCGCGAGCGTCGTCAGCTTGAACTCGATCAGCGTGATGAAAAGCTGGATTGCCAGCACGAAGAAGCACAAGACCACGACCAGCCAAGCGAGGAACATCACCGTGATGGCATCGAGGTTCACAAACACCTCGGGGAAACCGGCCATCTCGCCGACTTGCTCCAGAATCGGAGCGCCTGCGTCGATGCCGGTTTTCGCCAGTCGGCCCGGCTGCAAGAAGTTCTCCATCGTGATGGTCGAGCCGGTGGCCGTCAGGCCCAGCCCGGCGAAGGAGCGGAACACGATGCCGGCCAGCCAGTTGAAGTTGCCGATGATGTAAGCGAAGGCACCGACGTAGAGCACCTTGCGCAGCAGCTTGGCGATCACGTCCTCGCCCTGGGCGGTGGCGTGACTCATCGCCCAATACAGTCCGGCGATCGTCATGTCGATGACGATCAGCGTGGCGGTGAGGAAGGCCACTTCGCCCTGCAACAGCCCGAAACCCGAGTCGATGTAGGTGGAGAAGATGTTGAGGAAGCGGTCGATGATGGTCACGTCATTCATGGCGTGTCCTCCGGTACGGCGGTCAAGGGCGGCGCTTCGCCATCGGCCGGTTCATCGAAGCTCGGCGGGATCGGCGGCAGGTCGGCCAGCGTCTGGTATTCATCCGGCCCGGCCTGGCCGGAGAAGAAGCGCCGCCGGAAGGCTTCGGCGGCGGCGCGGCAGGCGTCCTCGCCCGTGGCCTGCCGGTCGGCTGCGCATTGCGCGCGCAATGCCTTGAGCCGCACGGGATCGGCGGCCAGGGCATCGGCAAGGTGGTCGGCCGGCTGCTCGCTGCACGCGGCCAGCAGCGCGACACACAGGACGAGGACGCATCGCATGGCGGCCTCCCGTCAGTTGCCGTAGAAGTTCACGGACTGCGGCGTGTACGGCGTGCCGTCGCCCAGGAAGCGCCGCCGCACCTCGCGGGCGCGCTCCGTGGCTGCCGCCTGCCGCGCCAGCTCCAGCGCAGTCGCTCGGTCTTGCGTGATCTGGAGCCGCTGCGCCTGGATCGACTGCTTGGCTTGCAAGGCCAGCAACTGATTCATAGTCTGCATTGCTTGCAGCGCGCCTTCGGCCGACTGGCTCCTGCCCACAAGGTCGGCCAGCACGCTTTCGTCTTCGCCCAAGTTCTGCGACACCTGCGCCTGCATCTGCATCGTGGTCTGCAAGCCGTTGAGCGTGTTTCGCCAACGCTCCTGCGCGTCGCGGTACATCTGGTCGCCGCTGATCGTGGCGGCGTACTGCTCGGGATACAGGCGCGCGAACTCCCGATCCAAATTCGTCACTTCGTAGGCCAAGCCCCTGGCCTGGGCGATCAGTCGTTCGGTCGTCGCCAGATTGGCGCGCAACTGGTTCACCACGCTGGACGGCAGGCTGGCGAGGTTGCGCGCCTGGTTCATCAGCATCTGCGCTTCGTTCTGAAGCTGCTGGATCTGGTTGTTGATCTGCTCCAGCGTGCGGATCGCGGTTAGCGTGTTCTGCACGAGGTTCGTCGGATCGACCACGACCCATTGCGCATGGGCGGTGGCAGTGCAAAGCATGGCCGCGATAGCGGCGGCGATAAGGCGCTTTTTCATGACAGGTTCTCCAGGGATTGGTCAGCGAGGGAACCCGGCGCGAGGCCGGGGAACGAGGGCAGCAGGTCGGCCGCCCAATCGAGGCCGCGATGGCGCAGCCAGGCGCCCGCGAAGCCAGGCACGCCGGCGTCCAGCAGCACGCGGTCTATGTCGCGCTGGTCTTGCGGCGTGGAAGCGCCCGCAAACGCCAGCGCTGCCGGCCCCAGATCGAGGTCGAACAGGCGGTTGCCGAGGCGGGATTGGTAGTAGTAGTCTCGCTTGGGCTGCGCAGTGGCGACGATTTCGATCTGCCGCATGTTGAGGCCGAAGCCCTCGTAGATCGTGCGAATCTGCGGCTCTGTCGCCTGCGGGTTGGGCAAGAAAATCCGACTCGCGCAGCTCTCGATGATCGCGGGCGCGATGCTCGAATCCTTGATGTCGGCGAGGCTCTGCGTGGCGAAGATGACGCTGACGTTCTTCTTGCGCAGTGTCTTGAGCCACTGGCGGATACGCGCGGCAAACACCGGGGCATCGAGGAACAGCCACGCTTCATCGAGGATCAGCAGCGTGGGCGCCCCGTCGAAGCGTTCATCGAAACGCGCAAAGAGGTAATGCAGCACGGCCATGACGGCGGCCTTGCTGTGCATCAGCTCCTCCATCTCGAAGCACTGCACGTCGGCCATGCCCAGCCGGTCATGGTCGGCGTCCAGCAGCTTGCCGTGGGCGCCACCCAGCACATAGGGCGACAGCGCCTGCCGCAACGTGTTCGATTGCAGCAGCACGGAAAGCCCCGTCATCGTGCGCTGCTCCACCGGCGCACCGGCGAGACTTCCCAGCGCCGACCAGATAGCCGCCTTCTCGTCGGGGCCGACCGCCACGCCTTCGTGCAGCAAGCGACCTTCGATCCATTCGGCGGCCCAGGTGCGGTAGCCCTCACGGTCGATGCACGCGAGTGGCTGGAAGGCGATTTCGCCATCCGTGCCCAGGTCGTAGTGCTCGCCGCCCAGCCCGAGGATCGCGGCGCGCATGGAACGGCCCATGTCGAAGGCGAAGATGCGCGAGCCGCAATAGCGGCGAAATTGCATCGCCAACGTGGCGAGCAAGACCGACTTGCCCATGCCAGTCGGCCCCGCGACCAGCGTGTGGCCCACGTCGCCGATGTGCGTGACCAGCCGGAACGGCGTGGCGCCATCGGTGCGCGTGACGATCAGCGGGGGGCCGTCCAGGTGTTCGTTCTTCTCCGGCCCGGCCCATACCGCCGACACCGGCATCATGTGCGCCAGATTCAGCGTCGAGACGATGGGCTGGCGCACGTTGGCGTAAGCATTGCCGGGGAGCGAGGACAGCCAGGCATCCACGGCATTGAGCGTTTCAGGGATGGTGACGAAGCCCCGACCCTGGATGACGCGCTCTACCATGCGTAGCTTCTCGTCTGCGATGGCGGCGTCCTCGTCCATGACGGTGACGGTCGCCGTCAGATAGCCGAAGGCGACTTGATCGCTGCCCAGCTCCTGCAAGGCCGCGTCGGCGTCGGCCGCCTTGTTGCTGGCGTCGGTATCGACCAGCGGGCTTTCCTGCTGGAAGATCGTCTCGCGCAGCAGCGCGATGACGTTCTTCCTTTTCGCAAACCACTGGCGGCGTAGGCGCCCCAACTCCCGTTCCGCCTCGGCTTTGTCGAGGCAGAGAAAGCGCGTGCTCCAGCGGTACGCAAAACCGAGGCGGTTGAGGTCGTCCAGAATCCCCGGCCAGGTCGAGGTCGGGAAACCCCGCACCGACACCACGCGCAGGTGCTGGTCGCCCAGCATGGGCGCCAGGCCACCGACCAGCGGCGAGTCTGTCAGCAGCGCGTCGATGTGGAACGGCACTTCGGGCACGCCCACGCGATAGCGCCGCGTCGAGATGGTCGCGTGCAGGTAGGTCAGCGTCTGCGCGTCATCGAGCCAGTCAATTTCCGGCATCACGCCGTCGAGCAGATCAAAGACGCGATCCGTTTCCGCGACGAAGGCTTGCAGCCGCTCGCGCCAGCCCACGCCATTCGTCGGCGCGTTCTCGTAGAGCATCTTGGCTGCACGGGCACGGGATTCTTCCGGCGGCAGGTAAAGCAGCGTCAGGTGATAGCCGCTCTCGAAGTGATTGCCCGATTCCTCGAAGGCGGCCCGGCGTTCTTCCTCCACCATCCACGAAAGCGGCTCGGGAAACTCCGAGTGCGGATAATCGGCCGCAGTCCGGCGCTCGGCTTCGATGAATAGCGCCCAGCCCGATCCCATGCGGCGCAGCGCGTTGTTCAACCGCGCCGACGTGGCGATCAGCTCGCCTTGCGTCGCGCTGTCGAGGTCAGGCCCGCGAAACCGGGCCGTGCGCTGGAAACTGCCGTCCTTGTTCAAGACGACGCCCGGCGCGACCAGCCCGGCCCAGGGCAGCCAGTCCGCAAGCAAGGCCGGGCGCTGGCGGTATTCGGCGAGGTTCAGCATCGCGGCGTCCTCCCCTCACACGTCCAGCAGCGGGCGGTGCTTGATGTGCCGGGCGAAGACCTGCATGAACTGCGGATCGACGCGCGCACCCCATACCGCCAGCGAATGGCCGACGATCCAGAGCACCACACCGGGAATCCACAGTTGCAGGCCCAGGCCGACGGCGGCGGCCAGCGTGCCGTTGGCGATCGCCACGGTGCGCGGCGCACCGCCAAGCAGAATCGGCTCGGTCAGCGAGCGATGCAGCGGCACCTCGAAGCCGTCCGCGAAGGTGTCCGGGGCACTCATACGACGGCCCCGCCGGAGAAGCTGAAGAACGACAGGAAGAAGCTCGAAGCCGCGAAGGCGATGGACAGGCCGAAGACGATCTGGATCAGCTTGCGGAATCCGCCGGACGTGTCGCCGAACGCGAGTGCGAGGCCCGTGGCGATGATGATGATGACCGCGACGATGCGCGCCACCGGCCCCTGGATGGATTCGAGGATGGATTGCAGTGGGCCTTCCCACGGCATCGAGGAACCGGCGGCCTGCGCGGTCCCGGCCAGGAACAACAGCAGCGCGGCCAGCAGCAACCCTTGCCCCGCAGGGCGGGCCAGGCAGCGCAGCCGCGCAAGACGCAAAGCCGGATTTGCAAAAAAACGGAAAGCAGGAATGGTCATCTGCGTCATGGCAGTTCTCCAAGTGAGTGAGGGGATGGGGAAGTCGCCGCAGCGGGGGCGGCATCGGGACGTGGCGGCAGCTCGGGAAACGGCGTTTCCAGTGCGTCCGCCAATTGGTAGCCCACGCCGTCGAAGCCGACGACGCGGGCGATGTTCTCGATGCGGCGCTTGCGCCCGCGTCCGGCGATGTGGATCACGACGTTGACCGCCTCGGCGATCAGCGCACGCGGTGGGTTCACCGCCACTTCGAGAATCAGTTGCTCCAGGCGCAGCAGCGCGCCGAGCGCGGAGCCGGCGTGGATCGTGGCGATGCCGCCGGGGTGGCCCGTGCCCCACACCTTGATGAGATCCAGCGCCTCGGCACCGCGCACCTCGCCGACGACGACGCGATCAGGGCGCAGGCGCATGGACGAGCGCACCAGCTCGGTCATCGACACCACGCCGGCGCGCGTGCGCAGCGGAACGTGGTCGCGCGCCGCGCATTGCAGCTCCACGGTGTCTTCGAGCACCAGCACGCGGTCGCCGGTGGCGGCGATTTCGGCGAGCAAAGCATTGGCGAGCGTGGTCTTGCCGCTGCTGGTGGCGCCGGCGATCAGCACGTTCTGCCGCTCGCGCACGGCGCGAACCAGAAAGCCCGCTTGCGCGCTGGTCATCATCCCGTCGATGACGTACCGCTCCAGCGGAATCACGCCGATGGCGCGCTTGCGCAGCGCGAAAGCTGGCCCCGGCGCTGCCGGCGGCAAGATGCCCTCGAAGCGTTCGCCCGTTTCGGGCAACTCGGCGGACAGCAGCGGCTGGCCGCGATGGACTTCCGCGCCAACGTGTGCCGCGACGAGCCGGATGATTCGTTCGCCATCGGCCTCGGGCATTTCCACACCCATAGGCGCGCGCCCGCTGGAAAGCCGATCCACCCAAAGGGTGCGATCGGGATTCAGCATCACCTCCACCACGTCCGGGTCTTCGAGCGCGGCGGCGATCAGCGGCCCCATCGCCGTGCGCAGCATCTGGATGCGGCGGTCGAGCGACGTGGCACTCATGGACTGCGGAACGGCGCTCATGACGCACGCTCCTGCGCTTGCGCGGCTGCCGCCGCGTCTTCCATCCGCATCGGGTCGGGATGCAGCTCCTCCACCACGTCGCGCACCAGGCTGCGGCCCCGCAGCAGGTGGCGGCCAAGCTGCTCGGTGAACTGCTCGAAGCGCGCTTTGCCCTGCGCGCGTGCCGCGTCTTGGTGCGCCTCGGGAACCGGCGTGCTCACGGTCAGGTAGTAGCGGATGAACAGCGCCAGCGTTTCGATAGCGATGTTCTGGTCGCGCTCCATGCGCTCGGCTTGGCGCGACAGGCGATCAAGCCGCTTGGCGATGGCCGCCTCGCGCTGGTCGGCGGCATCGGGCGACAGCCACGATGCGAGCGCCGCCGCGACGATGGACGACTTGGACACGCCTTTGTTGGCGGCCAGCTCATCGAGCCGCTTGGCGTGCTCCGGCTGGATGAACAGGTTGAGGCGGTAGTGGCTCATAGCTCGATTCCGTCGTTGGGGTCGAGGGAAGCCAGCCGGGCCGTCCGCTGCATGGCTGGATCAAGCTGGCGAGGAAGGGGAAGCGGCAGGTCGTCGTCGTCGAGCAGCGCGAGGTCGGCCGCAGGCGCGGCCAGCTCGGGGGCATCCGCAACGGCTTCGGAGAGTTCGGGCTGGCGGTGCGGGCCGCCGCCGTCGGCGGCCAAGTTGCCCAGGCCATCGGCGGATGCCGTGGCCGGTACGGCAGGCGTTGACGGAATCGCCAGTCCGCTCCAGTCGTCCGGGCGCAGCGGCGGCGCGTCGGCGTACTGCGCACCCGCAAGCGCGGGCGGCGGCAGCACGCGACGCTTGAAATTGCCGTCCGCGTAGTAGCGCAGCTTCTTCGCCTTGATTGGCGCGACGCTGGACACCATCACCACCGCCTCGTCGGGCGGAAGCTGCATCACTTCGCCCGGCGTCAGCAGCGGTCGAGCCGTCTCCTGGCGCGACACCATCAGATGACCCAGCCACGGCGCCAGCCGGTGGCCGGCGTAGTTGCGCTGCGCGCGCAGCTCGGTGGCCGTACCCAGCGTCTCGGAAATCCGTTTGGCGGTGCGCTCGTCGTTCGTGGCGAACGTCACGCGCACATGGCAGTTGTCGAGGATCGAATGGTTCTGGCCGTAAGCCTTGTCGATCTGATTCAGGCTCTGCGCGATCAGGAAACTACGGATGCCGTAGCCCGCCATGAAGGCCAGCGCCGTCTCAAAGAAATCCAGGCGCCCCAGCGCCGGGAATTCGTCGAGCATCAGCAGCAGCTTGTGGCGGCGCTCGATCCCGTCGGAGCCGTCGAGCGATTCCGTGAGACGGCGCCCGATTTGGTTGAGGATCAAGCGAATGAGCGGCTTCGTCCGCGAAATGTCCGAAGGCGGCACCACCAGGTACAGCGACACTGGATGCTCGGCCGCGATCAGGTCGGCGATGCGCCAGTCGCAGCGCGACGTGACTTCGGCCACCGTGGGATCACGGTAGAGGCCGAGGAACGACATGGCGGTGCTCAACACGCCGGAACGCTCGTTGTCCGATTTGTTGAGCACTTCGCGCGCCGCCGAGGCCACGACCGGATGCGGCCCATCGCCCAGGTGGGGCGTGGTCATCATCCGGTGCAAGGTCAGCGCGAACGGGCTGGCCGGGTCGGAGAGGAAGTTGGCGACGCCGCGCAGCGTCTTGTCTGCACCCGCGTAGAGCACGTGCAGGATGGCCCCGACCAGCAGCGCGTGGCTCGTCTTTTCCCAATGGTTGCGCTTCTCCAGCGCGCCTTCGGGATCGACCAGAATGTCCGCGATGTTCTGAACGTCGCGCACTTCATGCGCGCCGCGCCGAACCTCCAGCAGCGGGTTGTAGGCAGCCGACTTCGCATCGGTCGGGTTGAACAGCAGACAATGCGAGAAGCGCGAACGCCAGCCGGCGGTGATCTGCCAGTTCTCGCCCTTGATGTCGTGGATGACGGCCGATGCTGGCCAGCTCAACAAGGTGGGCACCACCAGGCCCACGCCCTTGCCCGAGCGCGTAGGCGCAAAGGTCAGGACGTGTTCCGGGCCTTCATGCCGCAGGTACTGGCGGTCGTGCTGGCCGAGGAACACGCCGGCTGGTTGCGCGAGGCCCGCCTTGCGAATGTCCTGCGCGTTAGCCCAACGCGCCGAGCCGTAGGTGGTGACGAGGCGCGCTTGGCGCGAGCGCCAGACCGACATGGCGATGGAAACGCCCACGGCGACCATGCCGCTGGCGCCGGCGATGGCGCCACCGGTGTCGAATACTTCCGGTGCATAGGCGCCGAAGAAGAACCACCACTCAAACAGTTTCCAGGGGTGGTAGATCGACGTGCCAAGGAAGTCGAACCAGGGCGAGCCAAGGCGTACTTGATAGCCAAGGGCCGCTGCTGTCCATTGTGTGGCGCCCCACACGCCGGCGATCACGATGCCGAATACCACCGCGATCTGACCGAACAGCACGTTCGTCCCTTGCATGACCTGACCTCCGATTTCTCCTGAGCTGATTCCTCATGGAAAGAGCGGCACAAAGGCGTGCCGCAGGCGTCAGGATCGGTGCCGGGTCAGTGCCGGTCAAAGACCGTTTCAAGCAGAAAGGTCGAGTAAAAAGACAGAATGAGTGCGACAGCGAGCCAAAGAAAAACGCCGCAAGCGCGGGCGCTTTGCGGCGTGTCGAGCAAAAAATTGAAGGCGATGCGGTGAACCGCCAACGATCAGAACTTGGGCGGTTCCTTCGGTGGCGTGTACGGCGTTTCGCCGTCGCCATAGAAGCGCTTGCGTGTGGACTCGGCCACCCGGTTGCACAGCACGTTGCCCAGCTTCGGGCGGTCGGTCTTGCATTGCTGGCGCAACTCTTTGAGCCGTTCGGGATTGGCCGCCAGTTCTTCCACCGTTGGGATATTGGCTGCGGAATCGGCGGGCTTCTGTGGCGTTTCAGACTGGCCGCAGGCAGTCAACGCGGCCACCAGCAGGAACGGGATGATCTTCTTCATAGCGTCAATTCCTCCGATTGATCGGGATTGCGGCCTCGTATGGGCCTGGGAGGTTCCAGCGATTCGATGGTCTGCACGCGCTCAATGAAGCGGGTCCGTTCATCGGACGGATCACCGTCAAGGTGGAGCAAGTAGGTCGTCAACGGCGGCACGCGCAACGCCAGCGGTCGGGCCACGACACCTGGCTCACGGCTGGCGGCAATGTGCGCAGCGCCGGCCAGTCCAAGCGCAAAGCCCGCTGATACCAACGCCATCATCAGGTCGCAGGACGCGACACGCTCCGCAATCAGCGGTTCCATATCGGCGCGGCGTAGGACGCGCTCAACATGCTTGGCATGGCCTTCGCACACTTGCGGATCGCACAAGACCAGCGGATAGCGAAGCAACTCCTCTAAGGGGATGCGCTTGTGGGCCAGCAGCGGGTGTCGGGCAGGCACCGCCACCATCAGCGCATCGCTCCAGGCGCGCATGGCGACGATGCCGTCGCCAACCTCGTTGGACTGGGCGAACCCCACGTCGTACAGGTCGCTATGCAGCCCTTTGATCTGCTGCGATAGCGGCACCTCGAAGAACCGGATTTCGACCTCGGGTTCTTCCTGGCGACAAAGTACGAGCAAGGCGGACAGGCGCGACGGCGTGATGCCATCGGACAGGGCCACGCGCAACTGCCCGTGAAAGCCATTGGCTGCCGCCTTCACACTGTCACGCGCCTGCTCCACGGCAGCGAGCACACGACGCACATGCTCCAGAAACAGTGTTCCGGCACGGGTCAGGCGTGTGCTGCGCGTAGTACGGGCGAATAGCACCACGCCGAGTTCCTCCTCCAGTTCCTTGATGGCACGCGATAGCGGCGACTGCTCGATATGCAGTCGCTCGGCTGCGCGGGCGAACCGCAGTTCCTCGGCCACAGCCTGGAAGTAGCGAAGGTGCCTAAGTTCCATAAGACCTCCACAACCTAGAGCCTTCCCCCCGTAGCTTCATGCCTTCAACTACCTTCCCGCTTCACCCATCCCGGCATCGGCTGCTTCCGATCTTCGATGGCCGGGTACGGCTTCGCAGTACCGACGTAGGTGCTCAGCGGTATGGGATTTCCCCTGCGCAAGCAGGTCTTTGAGTGTGCCTTCATACACCACGGCTCCCCCATCACGACCGGCTTCGGGGCCAATGTCGATAATCCAGTCAGCAGCGGATATGACATCAAGGTTGTGCTCGATCACTATTAGCGTCGTTCCCGCTTCGACCATGCGATTGAGCAAGCCGATCAACTTCTGTATATCGGCGATGTGTAGCCCGGTGGTGGGCTCGTCCAGCACGATGGTTCCGCCTGGTGAGGCGAGGTTTGCCGCCAGCTTGAGACGCTGGCGCTCGCCACCGGACAAGCTGGTGAGATCCTGGCCCAGCGTGAGGTAATGCAGCCCCACATTGCGAAGTCTGTTAAGAACATCTCGAATGGCAGGTTGGGAAAAGTAGTCGAGCGCCTCATCGACGCTCATCTCAAATACGTCCGCAATGCTGCGATTGGCGACCTTGTGTTTCTGCGCCTCGGATGTGAACCGCCGGCCTTCGCAAACCTCGCAACGGGTTACAACACCTTCCATGAAAGCGAGGTCTGTATAGATGACGCCATTGCCTTCGCAGGCGGGACATCCACCTGTTGAATTGGGTGTGAACAATCCTGCCGGCTGCTTGGTCGCTTTGGCGAACAGGTCACGAACAAGGTCCAGCAGTCCTGTGAATGTGGCTGGATTCGATCGCCGTGATCCGTGAATGGGCCGCTGGTCAATGACCGTTGTATCGGGGTGTGCAGTCGGAAGATGGCCAAGAACGAGGCTGCTTTTACCTGACCCAGCGACCCCTGTGACTACGGTCATGACCCCGAGAGGGAACCGAGTATTCACGTGCTTGAGATTGTTTGTCGTCGCGTCAATGATCGGTATCCAGCCTGTCGGCATGCGTGGGGTTCGATTGGTGCTGCGTGGCGTGCGAAGCCCGAGACCGGTGGGTGTGTCGGCACGTGCCAGTCCGGCATAGTCACCCTGATAGATCACATGACCACCGGCTTTCCCGGCACCTGGGCCAAGGTCAATCAGGTGATCGGCAATCGCCATGATGTCGGGATCATGTTCGACTACGATCACGGTATTGCCACGATCCCGCAGTGCTAGCAGCATCTGACCGAGTGCTTTCACGTCACGCGGATGCAAGCCCACAGTAGGCTCGTCGAAAACGTAAAGCATGTCGGTTAAGGCACTGCCAAGGTGGCGAACCATCTTGATACGTTGCGCCTCTCCCCCCGAAAGCGTTGATGTTGCACGGTCAAGGCTGAGATAGCCTAGACCGAGGGTCATCATGCGGTTCAGGTGCGTTTTCAGGCTTTCGACAAGCGGCGCGACGGCGAGGTCACTGATAGAGTCGATCTCGCGGATCAGATCGCTGATCTGCATGGCATTGTGGTCGGCGATGGATTTACCCCGAATGAGACTTGCACGCGCTGGTGCAGCTAATCGAGTACCACCACATTCCTGGCATTTACCACGCACGACGATGCGCTCGAACGCGGTTCGCTGCGCGCCCTTGAAGGACTCCGGTTCGCGTTGCAAGTAAAGGCGCGTGAATCGGGTGATCAGTCCTTCGTAGGCGGTTCCCACGGCGTCCATACCCGCAGGCGGCTTGAACCGGCCTGCGGGTGCATGCAGAAAAAGCCTTTTTTCCTTTTGTGTGTAGTCCCGGACTTTCTTGTCGGGGTCAAAGAAGCCAGACTTGACGTATGCCTTCCACAACCAAGTTCCCGGATTGAAGGCTGGGAATCGGATGGCACCCTCGTTGAGTGATCGCGTTTCGTCGATCAGTTCGGCTTCGAGCACGAGGGGCGCGATCCCCAATCCTTGGCACGACGGGCACATGCCTAGCGGATCATTGAAGCTATACGCATGCGAGTAGCCCGCACTAGGATCGCCAAGACGCGAGAACAACAGCCGCAAGCGCGCACCGATGTCGCTGATCGTCCCGACCGTGGACCGTGGCCCACCACTCAACCGCTTCTGGTCCACCACGATCACAGCCGATAGGTTCTCCAAGCTATCCACGTCGGGGTGGGCGTAGCTGGGCAGCCGTCCTTGGGCGAAGGCCGAGAAGGTCTCGTTGAGCTGTCGAGCAGACTCCGCCGCGATGGTGTCGAATACCAGCGACGACTTGCCCGAACCGGAGACTCCTGTGGCTACGATCAACCTGCGCTTGGGAATGTCGAGGTCGAGGTTCTTCAGTGAGTTTTGCCGTGCGCCACGTACACGGATCACATCATGTGGGTCTCCGGCCATGATGACCTCCGCACCCCTGCCATCCTGAGTGGAGCTGACGTGTCTCATGAGGTTTCCTTCGTCTTGATATACTGTGTATTATATGTTGTATAGAACGAGGCGTAAATGACTAGAAGAACAGAGCGACAGGTTGACGCGCTGAAACTGATTGGCTTGCTTTGGCGGGAGCCGCCAGCGGGGTCGCGTAGTGGCATCAGCACGGGCAGCATCACGACTCTTGCCGTTGGTATCGCCGACCGCGAAGGCATCGATGCAGTCACACTTCGACGTGTCGCGCATGACGCTGGCGTCACGGCGATGGCGCTCTATCCGCATATCGGGGGCAGACTCGAACTAATCGAACTGATGCTCGATCAAGTGGCAGCCGAGACCTATGGAGAGACGCCGCTTCCCGAGACGCAGAATTGGCGGGCGCGCATCGAAGCCATTGCTCTGGCTAACTGGACCAATTGCTTGCGCCATCCCTGGATCACGGAACATGCCCCCGGACGCCCCGTGCCAGGACCAGGTTCATCGGGAAAGTACGAGACCGAGCTTAGGGCTCTTGACGGTATCGGACTCTTGGAAGTGGAAATGGAACACACCCTTACCGCGCTCATCACGTTCGTGAACGGCGTTGCGCGCGCCACGCTGGCGGATCGTCACAGCCAAGATCGAAGTGGACGAGATGACGCACAGTGGTGGAGTCAGGTGGAGCCAGTGCTCTCCACCTTCGTGGGTTATCGTCAAAAGTACCCGATCGCCGTTCGAGTATCTGAAGCACTCGGCAACACGACAGGAAAAGCCAACGATCCTGAAGGTGCTTACAAGTTCGGCCTCTCGCTTCTTCTGGATGGACTTGCAAAGCGGCGTGAGGTGCTTGATCGCTAGACCGATAACCCCTTTGTTCGCCCAACTTCCCATGACACCCCGCCGCCGCGCACTGTGGCGCTGATCTGCTGGCCCAAGTGCCGCTCGATCACGGGTTTCCACGGCACTAGGCTGAATCCCTTGCCATCGTCGAGCATCGCGTAACGCCCGCTGGCGAGCATGATGGCGCGCCGGTAGATGCCGGCCACGCGCTGCCCGTCCGCCACCGGGCGATGCTCCAGGCCGGTTTCGGCAGCAATGCCCTTGGCGGCCTGCGCCAGTTCGCGGCTGCGCAGCGCGCCCAACAGGTTGCGGGCGAGGATCACGCGATGCCCACGCGGCTCGGCCAACCCCTGTTCGGCCAGGAAGTCGGCGCGCTGTTGCATCGCCTGTTTGGCCTCACTTCCAAAGCCCAGGTCGCCTAGGCCCGAGCCGCCGCCAATCAACTGCTGGTCGAGCCAGGTGGCCCCGATCACACAGGCCTGCCGCTCGATGGGCAGGTGCGATTTCAGTTCCACGGCCACGCCACCTAGGCGCTGCGCGTCGTAGCGGCGGCCCTGCTCGGCTAGGTCGTCCGGCACCTTCCATAGCCCTTCGGCCACGCGCTCCACGATGCCGGCCCGGCGCAGGGCTTCGAGCCGGCGGACGTGGGCCGCGACGACTTCCTGCGGATCGCGGCCGGGCACGGCCTGACCTTGCGCGATGGCGAGGTGATGATCGGTGCGATACAGGCCATCGCTCGCCAGCGCGGCGATGTTCCTGTCGGCCGCGCGCACGTCGGCCGATCCCTTCACCTCCACCACGGCGCCGGTCGGATAGTTCGCCAGCTCGTCGCGGGCGTTGAGCGCGACGTAGTGGGCCTTGCCGTCCACGCCGTCGATGACCAGATAGCCCCGGTCGCGCAGCTCGTCGGCCAGCCCCTTCGCGGCCACGCGGCCGAGAATGGTTCGGCCGTCGTCGCCCGGCTCGAACACCGCCAGCTCGCGCGGCTCGCCGCGCATGGCCCGCTGCATGGTGCGAATGATGTCGCCACGCTCGCCCAGGGCGCGCAGGGTCTTTTCGGCGTCGGCATGAACAGCCCAGGTGCCCGGCTGCATCTCGTCGGCCAGGCCCAGGCGCTGCAAGCGTTGCAGGCGACCGATCAGCAGCAGGCGCTGGCGTTGCAGCCGGGGTTCGTTGAGGCGCTCGACATGCACTCGGCCATCCTCGCCGACCTCACGTTGCAACGTGCGGTCGAGGCTCGTCCATCGCTCTTGCTCGACCTCGCGCTGCAAAGTCTGCTGGATCTCCAGTTCGGTGCGCGGCCCCAGCCATTCGGTCGCCAGTTCGGCGGCGCGATGGCGGAAGCCATCGGCGATGTAGTCGCCCGCGATGATGAGGTCTTTGCCGGTGTCGTCGCGCCCGCGCACGACGATGTGCGTGTGCGGGTTGTCGGTGTTCCAGTGGTTGACGGCCACCCAATCAAGGCCCGTGCCCAGGTCGGCCTCCATGCGGCCCATCAGGTGCCGCGTGTAGGTGCGCAGGTCTTCCAGCTCGGCCCCATCCTCGGGCGAGAGGATGAAGCGGAAATGGTGCCGGTCGTCGGCGCAGCGTTCCTTGAAGGCGTCGAGGTCAGCAGCATCGGTCTGCGGCCCGTAGGCTTGGCCCGGCTCGCCATCGCGGCCCACGCCATCGCGCTCGATGTAGCGCAGGTGCTTGGCGAGCGACTGCGGACTGGCCCGTTGCTGGTTGACCAGCAGCGTCTTGATGGTCACGCGCCGCGACATGGGCGTCAGCTTTACCCCGGCGAAGCGCGCCGCCGTGTGGCCGCGACCCAGGCGCGAGCCGGGCCGCTGGCCCGTGCCCCTCGCGGAGCCGCTGGCAACGCCAGGACGACGCACCGACGACTTGCCGCTGCTGGCTTTGCCTGCCTGCTTGAGCACCTTGGAGACGAAGCCCTGGCCCCGGTTCTTCGGCGCGCTGGGACGGATGCGGAAATCATCGTCGCGGCGGTCGGTCATGGCTGTGCTCCCTGCAAGCTCTGGCGTGTCCTGTCGTGCGAAGCACGCGGACATGCCTGCATCGGCGCGGGCCTCGCGCCCCACGCGGCACGGCGGCGAAGCCGCTGCGTGCCGCGCCACCCCCACGTGCAGACTGGCTTTGCGGGCCGACAGGTGCCGCACCCTTTTGGCTTGCCTTCCGCCTTTGCCCCTCGCTGGCGCTCCGGGCAGCGGCGGCCCGGCGGCGCTGCTGCGTGAGCAGCCAGCGGGTCGGCGAACGCGAACACGGCCACAGGCCGGGCGCGTTCGAGGCAAGACGCCTGCACGTTGGACGGCTGCGCCGAAGGCAGCGCGAAGTGCAGCGCGGATGCGCTCGCACTGCACGCGCGACGACACGGCGACGGCCAGCAGCACGACACACCCGATGACACGATGAGATGCACGGCAGCGTGCAGCGAGTCGGCGGCCATCATGGGCGGGATTCCAGCCAGACCGGATGCGCGACGCCGATCACGGCGGACGTGCTGACCGGCCCGAAATACCGGCTGTCGAACGATGCCGGGTTGGTCACACTCAAGAGGAACAGTTCGGCGGGTTCAAGGTGACGGCACTGCTGCCAGGATGGCAGCGGCCGGGCCCAGCGGTCGGCGGGTAGCACGGCGGCCGAAGGCACGCCGTCGATGCGGACGATGCGACCGGTGATGCACACCTCCTGCGGTGCAACGGCGCCCACGCGCTTGAGCAGCGGCACGCGCGCCGGCAGGTAGCCGCGCTGCGCGGCCAGCGTGGCAGCGTCTGGCGGCAGCCTGGTCAGAACGATGCTGCCCACGGACAGAGGACGTGGCAGCGAGCCGGTATCGTGGCCCAGCGGATCGACGCGATACCAGCCGACCGCCACACTGTCGGACGGGTTGTAGATCAAGCGCGGCAGCGGATGCACGAAGGACGCCCAGGCCAGCGCAGCCAGGCCGCAGGCGGACAGGCCCGCCAGCACGAGGCGAGCGCGCAAACGTGCGCGGGGCGAGTGAGGACGCGACGAGGTTCCGGCAGTGGAAACGGCGGTCATGGCAGTGCCCTCGCAGTCAGCCAGGCGGCGTGCCGCTCGGCGGTGTATTCGGGCAGCGGCAGGCGGGCAGCGAGCCGGTTGGCGAGCGTGCGCCAGTACGCCGGCGAGACGCTGACGGGCGCGATGCCCAGCGCCTCGATGGCGTCGATGCGCTCCAGCACGGCGCGCACTTGGTTCTCCCCTTCGGCGTGCAGCAGCAGGCGCGCGCCCGGCTGCACGCCGGGGATGCGCTGTGCCGCATCGAGCGGCGTGCAAGCCTGCATGACCATGAGCTGCCAGCGAACGGTGCCGTAGTCGTTGGCTTGCCAGCGGATGCGGCAGAACATGGCGCCCGGCAGGAACACGGCGCAGCGCCGCCAGCGGTCGAGCTGGAGCGTCCGCGCGGGTTCGCCGAAGCGCAGGTAGAGCTTGAAGCGCGGTTCGATGTAGGCCAGCGCCACGCGCGTCAGCGGCGTGCTGGCTGGCTGGCCGGAAGGCGCTGCGAGCGCAGACGTGGCCGCGATGGCAACAGACGCGGGGGCATGCGAAGCGGATGCGTTCATGGTGTGTTCTCCCTGCGGTGTTCTGGAAACTCCCGCTCCAGCAGGCTGCGCAGCAGGTCGGCCACGGTCACGCCCTGCGTGAAGGCCGACACCTTGATGCGCGCCCGCATGGCGGGCGTGATGTCGAGGGTCAGGCGCGCGGTGTAGAGGTCGCCCTTGCCCAGTGCATCGGCATCGCCCTGGCGAATCCACGCTTCTGCGTGCGGATTCGCGGGCGGGCGCGCGCCGATACCAACGCGCTTGGCCGTGCGCTTGCCGTTCGGTGGCGGCTTCGCGGTCATGGCATCCACCGCAGCAGTTCGTCCACCAGCGCAGTGATTTCGCGCGCGGCGGCGCTATGCGGCGCCGTCTCGCGTGCGAGCCGGCCAGCGGCCACGCTGTCGGCGAACACGATGCGTTGATGCACTTCCGCGCGCAGCGCAGGAAGTGGCTGGTCGGCCAGCGCCTGGCGCGCTTCGCGCCCGATCACGGTGGTGCTGACGCGCCGGTTGATGACGAAGGCCGCGCGCAGCGCAGGCCGGAACACCTGCGCCTCGCGGATCAGCGCCGCCATCTCGGCGCTGGCCCACAAGTCGTAGGGGCTGGGCTGTACCGGGATCAGCACGCGCTCGGCCGCCAGCAGCGCGGAGCGCGCCAGCGCCGCGATGCGCGGCGGGCCGTCGATGACGACGTGATCGGCACGCCTGGCGAGTTCTGGCGCTTCCTGATGCAGCGTTTCGCGTGCCAAACCCACGGCGCTGAACAGCCTTGGAAGACCTTGCTGGCTTCTGCGCTGTGTCCAGTCCAGCGATGAACCCTGCGGGTCGGCGTCCAGCAGCACGACGTGCTGGCCGCGCATCGCCAGCTCGCCGGCGATGTGGGTGGCGAGCGTGGTCTTGCCGACGCCGCCTTTCTGGTTGAGCAGCGCAACGATCATGGCCTGGCCCTCCGTGTTGGAAAGCCGGGCTTTTGCTCCTGCGCTTGCGGCCGCGTGGCGGTTGTCCACGGTGGCGCGGCGCTTCTACTAAAAGTTAGAGAAATTAAGTTAGGGAAGTTAGAGGGCGCGCAAACCCAATGCTGGCGCGGGTTTGCGGCCGATCGGCACGCCTGATAGCACGATAGTCCCACGCCCGATAGCACGATACCCCGCACGCCTGATAGCACGACACCATTCACAGGCTCTCCCGGAGTTATCCCCGTGCCGTTTGCGGCACGGGCCGGAAGGTCAGCAATTCCGTTCCGTCGTCCGGCATCCGCTCGATTCCCAACACGTAGCCGGGCAGCGACTGCCGCGCGACCAGCGCGCGCAGGTCGCAGGCGAAGTCGTAAGGCTTCGCGGTGCTGCCCGATTTCTGGTGTAGGTAGCGAAAGTCGAACTGCCAGCCGTGCGCCTGCCTGCCGCCGTGCTTGCGCACCAGGCGATAAAGCCACCGCTCGATGCCCCCAGTGAGCCGGAAGTACGCCGGGTCGATGGTCAGCACCAGGGCGGCGTCGAGCACGCCGGCAAAGAACCAGTCCGGCAGGATCAGCTCGATGCCCAGCGGCGTGCCGCGGGCGTCGGCCAGTTCCTTCCATTCGTTGATCCACGAGAAGCGGTGCAGGCGCCGCCCGGTCGTCTCGCGGATGGACGTGGCTACCGTGGTCGATTGCAGGCGATCCAGCGCGGCCTTGAGGCGCTGGTAGTCGCGCAGCGACTTGCCGCGCCCGATGAAGCGCAGGATCTCGTAGGGCGTGGCGCGCATCAGCCGCGACGGCCGCAGGCCTGCGTCCTTCGCCTCCACGATCTGCGAGGCCGCCCATATCAGCACATCGGCATCCCAAATCGTGGCGATGCCGTGCTCGGCCGTGCCTTCCACGCAGATCATCACGTTGCCCGCGCAGAAGTCGATGGGCTTGACCCGCTTGGACTTGCCGAGCGAGAAGAACGGATAGGCCATCAAGTCCTGGCTGTCGCGCGGCGCCATGTCGCCGGGCAAAGCGCGGAACAGGTCGAGCTGTTCGCGCTCCTGCAACGGCCGCTGCCGGGACGGCAGCGCGGTGCTGGACATGGCGATGGCCTGCCGCGCGCCGCCGATCAGCGCGCACGGCTGTCGGCCAAGTGCTGCTCGGCGTACTCGGGATCGGACGTGCTCTCGAAGCTGCGTTCTGCGGCCCAGGCATCGAGGTCGGCCACGGCGTACATGACGCGCCGGCCGAACTTGCGAAAGCGCGGGCCGCCGCCGATCACGCGCTGCTTTTCCAGCGTGCGCGGCGACAGGCGCAGGTACTCGGCGGCTTCGTCGTTGGTGAGATAGCGCTGGGGCTGCGCGGCAGCGGTCGAGACAGTGGCGGCAGGCCGCAAGGGAGCGGGACGCATGGTGTGAACCTCCATCGGTTGAAAGCGCCCGGCCACACAGCGCGACCGGATGGAGGCAGTCTCAAGAAGCGAGGGGTTTTGGATCAGGGCCGTTTTGCGTCCACATCAAAACGACCCTTCTCAAGCGGCGGAAGCTGTGCTAACCGGCGGTAGCCGCCGCGCATCAACGCATCGCCGCGATGCACTAGGCGGCGCACCTTGGAGCGCAGCCCGCCATCGCTGTACCAATCGGCTGCGGCATCTACGCCGAACAGTCCTTCCGCGACTTCACGTAAGGACGCGCCCGCCAGGGTCGCGTCGAGCGCCTGCAAGCTGTGCAGTTCCAGCAGCGCGGTAGGTGTCGGCCTGGGCTTGGCGGCTGCCAGTGCCGCGTGGAGCACATGAGCAGGCGCGGCAGCGTCGCCGCGGTGGGCATAGGCCACGGCCATGCCGTCTTCCAGGCCGGGCGCGAGCGTGAAGCGCAGGCAATGACCTGGGCTGCGTGCGATCAGCGCCAGCCCTCTGCCGTCATGGAGCAGTTGCTTGTGACCGGGGATGCGCCAGAACGCGAAGGTCGCCGCATCCTGTGGCGGATCGGCATCGGGGTAGAGCTGCACCACGGCGGCATGGCCGGGCAGCCAGGCCGGATGCGCGTCGCGCGCATCGAGCGCCGGGTCTTCCAGTAGGCGCAAACCCCAGCGATGCGCCGTGTCTGGCCCGCGATGACGGCGAAGCCAGTCGAGCCGGTAGTCGGGATGCCTGCGCAAATACTCCCAAGCGAGCGCGAGCGCATCCAGCCAAAAGACATACAGGTATGCGGCAGTCGGATACCAATGCGCGAGGTGATGAGGATTGACCATGACGCCTCCTCCTGCGAACAGGACTCGCCGCCACGGAAGAACTACGCGCTACATCGCCATCGTCAGAGCGTCATGGGTTAAAAAGGCGAATGGGGTTGTCAAGACCGATTGGCTCCGATGTGTTGCGATATTCGTCTCAATGATGCGGCGGCAGCGCCCCGAACTTGGAGTGCTGCACAGGCCAGCCTGCCGCAGCCCGTGCTGGGCATCATGTCTATTTGGATCAGACTGGTCGGGCTACGCCGCAAGAATGCTGATTAAGACCTGCCCGGTATGACGCCAGACTGAAAAAGTCACAGTCGGCCGTATTCAGTCCGGGATTGCGCCGTCGCGCTCGGCCAGCCGGGTGTACTCCGACAGCGTGCGCGTGGGGTGGAAATAGCGGTCGCGCAGCACGGGCTGCTGGCGCGGCCCGACGATGCCGTCCAGCTCGGACAGCTTGACGGTTCCCTGCGCCGGCATCCCGATTCCCAGGTCGATGAGACCCCAGGCGGTATCGCCATCGGCGGGATCGAGCGCAGCCAGCAGCCAGGTCACATGCGCGTCCGGCGTGAACAGCCGCACCACGGGCACCGGGTCGATGGCCCGGCCAGCGGCACGGGCCTCGCCGTTGGCGAGCAGTTGCGCGCGCTCCGGGGCGGTGGCGAGTGGCTGCGGCATGGTCGGCAATCCCACAAATCCAATGATGCACGAATGCGGTTTCACGCCAAAGCGCAGAACCGCCAAACCGGATTTACGCCTTCGTGCGCAAGCACGGATGCGGTTCCGTGACTTTGCCGGAACCTGCCGATGCGGATTTCCGTAAAGGCATAAAAACGTAGAACACCAAATGAACACTATAGATTGTAGCCCTATAGGGCGCAATGGGCTGTCATCTTGGTTTTTCGAGGAAAACCATAGGTGGCGGCTGGGAACTCATTGGCGAAGGCGTTGAAGACAGTCAGGAAGGCGCGTGGCTTGAGCCAGGAAGCCTTCTCTGACGTGTCCAGCCGTACCTATATGAGTACCCTGGAGCGCGACCTGAAAAGCCCGACCCTGCACAAGTTGACCGAGCTGTGCGAGGTGATGGAGATCCACCCGCTCACGCTGCTGACGCTGGCCTTTGCGGGCGACAACCCGCGCAAGGCCGACGAGCTGCTGGCGCAGGTGCGCCGGGAGCTGGAGGCGGTGTTGAGCGAACGCGATGCGGCGAAGCCGCGCGCGTGATGCGGTGATGTGCTGCGAACAGCAGCACAGCGCCCCGCCGCAATGGGCGGGGCGCTGCGGCGGTCACGCCGCCTTGGGCTTGCTGCGCGACCAGATCAGGTCGTGCGTACCGTCCTCGTTCTCGATCAGGCGGGCATAGACCGTCGCCGGGAACGAAGGATCGTCGAGGGTCACGGACAGGTAGTCGCGCCCGGCCTCGCTGGTCTTCTTCCACGCCGCGCCGATGTCGTGGCCGGCCGCCTGAAGGCGGAAGTCCGGGGCGTTCTCGGTGTCGCCCTTGTCGTTGGGAACCAGCTTGACCTTGACGTTGAGCGTCAGGGTGCGAAGAGTGCCGGTGAAGCCGTCTTTGTCGGTGGTGAAGGTGCCGATGTTGGCCATGATGTTTTCTCCTTTCGGTTGAACAAGGTTCGCGCCCATCGCGTCCTTGTTGTGATCCGGCCGGCGGGGGACGGGCTGGCTGCACCGCTTGCGGTCGCAACGCAGTGGAGAGCCGGGAGGCGAAAAGAATTTGCTGCGCGAGGAAGCCGCGCAGCGGCGGGGAAATTGTTTTCGCCGGACGGTTGTAGCCATAAGCCCGAGGCTCAGCCGCGCCCTCGCCAGGATTCACAACGAGACAAGGACGCCTTGGGTCGAACCGCTCCGAAAGGAGATGGGGCCGGCTCGGCATCCCCGCACGAAGGCTTCTGCGGCTCGCCCACTGACGCGGGCCAGGTCAACCACCCGACGACAGGCGAGAACGCCCCCGCCGCACCTTGCGGCGCCGCTCTTGAGGCGTGGCGTGGAAGCTCCATAGCGATGCCGGGCGGGTTGTCCGTGAACCGTCCTTCGTGACGTGATGGGCAGGAATCACCAGCGTTGAGGACGGCACGCACCTGCACAACCTGTCGCAGCGAGCGCCAGCGTGTTCGCCAGCACTCCGTCCCCCATGGTGGTGTACGGGCACGACTGACCAATTGGAGTCGTGCACCACCTTGGTGTAAAGTGGTGCATCATCTATCCGACAGTGTTTAGGCCATGCCAGCAACAAAAGACATTGCTACCTCAAAGCCCAAGCGTGATTCGGCTCCGAGGGCGTCCGTGACCTTTCCTCCCGAGCTATACGAAATGCTCGAAGCCCTCGCCCGGAGCAAGAAAGTCTCTGTCGCGTGGGTCGTACGCGATGCTACGGAACGGTATGTCGCGGAACAGTGGCCGCTGCTGGGGAAGCCACAATGAGTTCCGTGCTAGTTGCCCAGCAGAGTGCCAGGGGACTTGCCGCCCGGCAGTCGTCCTTGCCGGGACTTTGCCCGGTCGCGCAGGCTGTCGAAGTACTTGCAACCGACGCCGGCATCAAAGCGCGCGGTGCCGTATTTACACGCCGCGAAATCGTCGAGTTCCTCCTCGATCTCTGCGGGTATAGGGCCGACCGTCCGCTACACAAACTCAAGCTCCTTGAACCGTCGTTTGGCGGCGGGGACTTCCTGCTGCCGGCTATCGAGCGGCTTCTTGCAGCGTGGAACACCTCGAATGATCCGCATATCCCCGTGAAGGCTCTGGCAGGCGCTATTCGTGCGGTCGAGCTTCATCGGGAGACCTTCACGCAAACGCGCGGCCAGGTCATCGACTTGCTGTCCCGAAGCGGCTTGACGGCTTCGCAATCCATCGCGCTGGCCGATGCGTGGCTGGTCAATGACGATTTCCTGCTGGCTGATCTTCCCGACCCCTTCGATGTCGTGATCGGCAACCCCCCTTATGTGCGGCAGGAACGGGTTCCCGATGTCCTGCTGACAGAATACCGCTCGCGCTACACAACGATCTACGACCGCGCCGATCTCTACATCCCGTTTATCGAACGGTCGCTGCGGTCGCTGACGAATGGTGGCGTTCTCGGATTCATCTGTGCGGACCGCTGGATGAAGAACCGCTATGGCGGGCCGCTTAGGAACCTCGTTTCCGAGCAGTTCCATCTGAAAGTCTACGTCGATATGGTCGATACGCCGGCCTTTCATTCAGAGGTGATCGCCTATCCGGCCATCACCGTCATTGCGCGTGAGCGCGGCACAAGCACGCGGATCGCCCATCGTCCGCCCGTGGAGGCCAAGGCGTTACACGCGCTTGCGTTGGATCTGACTTCATCGCACCGCCCTGAAAAGGGTAGTGCCGTGCAGTTGATTGACGGTGTGGCGAGCGGCGCGGAGCCGTGGATTCTCGATTCATCCGATCAGATGGCCATCATCCGGCGTCTTGAGGCAACCCTTCCTCTTCTCGAGGATACGGGCTGCAAAGTCGGAATCGGCGTTGCGACCGGAGCGGATAAAGCCTTCATCGGGCTGATGGACGAACTCACTGTCGAAGAGGACCGCAAGCTGCCACTCGCGATGACGAAGGACATTGCGGACGGCACCGTGAAGTGGCGCGGCCTGGGCGTCATTAACCCGTTCGCCGATGATGGCAAGCTTGTCGATCTCGCGCGCTATCCGCTGCTCAAACGCTATCTGGAGTTGCGGAAGGAGCAGATCGCCGGGCGGCATTGCGCGCAGAAAGTGCCTGCCAACTGGTATCGCACCATCGACCGAATCACACCGTCCATTGCCGAAACGCCGAAGCTCCTGATCCCCGACATCAAGGGGCAGGCCCACATCGTTTTTGAGGAAGGCAAGCTCTACCCTCATCACAATCTCTACTACATCACGGCGAGCCAGTGGGACTTGAAGGCGTTGCAAGCCGTCCTCCTTTCGTCCGTGACCCGGCTGTTTATCGCAACATATTCAACCAAGATGCATGGCGGCTTCCTGCGCTTTCAAGCGCAGTATCTGCGCCGCCTGCGTCTGCCGCGCTGGAGCGATGTGCCGCAGGCCCTCAAGACTGCGCTTATCAACGCAGCCGACGTGCGCGACCTCGCGGCCTGCAATGCGGCAACATTTCAACTGTACGGATTGAGCCGCCAGGAAAAGGCGGCGCTCGGCGGAAACGGGGACTAAGTTATGGCGCTTGATCTAGCGGACTATGAAACGAAAGCACGGGATGCTGTTATGGCGTTCTGGGGAAATCGAGAGAAGGCGCGGCAGAAGCAAGTCGAAGCTGGGGTCGTCGATCAGGGCGAGCGCGCCAGTGTCACCGGTGGCAAGAACATGGATGGATTCGTCGCGCTGATAAAAGACATAGTGCGCGCCAACGGCCTTGCTCATGCACAACTCCATTTGGAACGTCGCGTCCTCACACTGCCGGGATATTTCCGGCCGACAAAACTCTGGGACTTGCTCGTCATGAATCAAGGCCGTCTCATCGCGGCCTTCGAGTTCAAGAGTCAGGTCGGGCCATCCTTCGGCAACAACTTCAACAATCGCACTGAAGAAGCCATCGGTACAGCCCATGATTTGTGGACGGCTTACCGCGAAGGCGCGTTCGGCGAACAGACCAAGCCCTTTATTGGCTGGCTGATGCTGCTGGAGGATTGCCCGAAATCTGCCACGCCGGTTCGGGACACGTCGCCGCACTTCCCGGTCTTCCCGGACTTCAGGGATGCGTCCTACGCTCAGCGCTACAACGTCCTTTGCCGAAAGCTGATGCAGGAGCAGCTTTACACGGTAGCGTGCATCCTGACATCACCGCGCACCGCTGCTACGACCGGCGACTATGCGGAGCTTTCCGAAATGACGGGGCTGCGCACCTTCGTAACGGAGTTCGCCGGGCACGTCGCAGCCGAAGCGTCGCGGACCTAAGAGGGATGCACCTTGCCTATCGTCCTAAACGCTTTCCCTCTCAAAACTCCAGAACTGGAGCTTGAAGCCCGCCAAGTCCCCTATGACAAGGAGACGCTGGATGGCTTTCGCGCGACGCACGGATCGACCCACTCGTTCCGCCGGCAGGGCGACAATATCCTGATCTTCTCGGGAGACGGCACCTTCCCCGTGTCCGGCACCCAGCAGGCTATCGCACTCAAGGACAATTTCGGCATCTTCTTTTCGCTGGTGAAGGACGGTCTGACGCGGCACTTTGCGGGTCTGGGCCGCAATCCCTCCGGCTTCAACCCAATCGAACTGGTAAGCGCCAGGCCAGAAGACAATCTTCTGGTTCCGATTCTGGGCGATGCTTACCCCTTCAAGGTCTGCGCTAAATACGCCATCGACACGCGCACCGTTCTGGGCCAGCCGTGCCTTGTCATTGATTGCACAACGCGCAGGGTGGTCAAGGAGAATGGCCTGTTCTTCCTCAATGCCGGGTTCGATCTCACGGGCCGTTACGTGGTCACGCAGCAGGAGGACGGATACAGGAAGCTCTTGGGCTCGGTGAACGCCCGCAAGGGCGAAACGCTCTTCATCACGCGGCCTGACGGCGAGGTCGTTCAGGCCGAGGCGAAAGACGTTTATCTGGAGGCCAGCCGCGAGAACTTCGATGCCTACATCCTGCATACGCACGACACGAATAAAGACGCCATCGTCGAGGGTATCCGGCAATCCGTCTCCATCTTTAATGGCGGTGAGAACAAGAAAGCGCGCATCGACACGCTCAAGAAGTACATCCAGTCGAAGAGCATTACTCTGATCGACGGAACTCGCATCGAGATCGAAGATTCGCCCAACATTCAGAAGGATTGCGGGCAGATGCAGAAGCCGGTGTTCGTCTTCAACGACAACGGCGAAGCGGATTGGGCCGAAAAGGGCCTGACCCAGAGCGGCCCCTATACGAAGCGAACCTTCGATAGAAACGATCCCTCGATCTGTGTGATCTGCGCTCAGCATGACAAGGGTCGCGTCGAGCAGTTCGTCCGCAAGCTTCTCAAAGGCATCTCGAACAGCAAGTATTTCAGCAACGGCCTTGAAGGCAAGTTCACACTCGGAACGAGCCGCGTCGAAGTGTTCGCGACGGCGACCGACAGCGTGGAGGCGTATAAGAACGCCATCGAAACCGCGGTCCGGAAGAAAGCGGATGACGGCGGGCGGTGGGACTTGGCGCTCGTTCAAGTCCGGCAGTCCTTCAAGAAGCTCAAGGTCACGGAGAATCCGTACTATCTCGGCAAGAGCCTCTTCTTCCTGCATCAGGTTCCGGTACAGGACTTCACCATTGAGCTTCTATCGCAATCCGATTACTCGCTCGGCTACTCGCTCAATAATATGGCGCTGGCCTGCTACGCCAAGATGGGCGGCGTTCCGTGGCTGCTCAAATCCTCGCCGACGCTTTCCCATGAACTCGTCATCGGCATCGGCAGCGCGAACATCGGGCAGGAGCGCGGGGCCGATAACCAGCGGATCATGGGCATCACCACTGTCTTCTCCGGCGACGGCAGCTACATCGTCTCGAACACATCCAAGGCCGTCGTGCCGGACGCCTACTGCGATGCGCTGACCTCGGTGCTCGGTGAAACCATCGAGAAAATCCAGAAGCGCATGAACTGGCAGAAAGGCGACACGATCCGCCTGATCTTTCACGCGCAGGTCAAGAAATTCAACAAAGATGAGATCGCAGCCGTACGCGCCGTGATCGACAAGTACCGCGAATATCAAATCGAGTATGCCTTCGTGAAAATCTCGGAAGATCACGGGCTGCATATGTTCGACTCCGCGACGGCGGGCGTGCAGAAGGGGCGGCTCGCTCCCCCACGCGGGAAAACTTTCAAACTCTCCAAGCATGAAATGTTGGTCTATCTGATCGGCCAGCGCGAATTGCGGCAGGACACGGACGGGCATCCGCGCGGCGTGATCCTTGATGTTCATAAGGACTCGACTTTCAAGGACATAAAGTATCTGAGCGCGCAGCTCTACAGCTTCGCCTCGCATTCCTGGCGCAGCTATTTCCCGAATCCCATGCCGGTGACGATCAGCTATTCCGACCTGATTGCCCGGAATCTCGGATGGCTCAACCAGCTTCCGGGCTGGAACGACTCGGTGATGATCGGGAAGATCGGGCAATCCCAATGGTTTCTGTAGAAAAAGACAATGCGTACCAGTTGCGCGAACACCTGCACCGCAAGGTTGTTGAGAGTGCGCACGCTGATCCGTTCAAAGCCTGCTTTCTGCATTTCTTAGGATTGTCGAAGGACGCCCCATCATCCTTCGACTTTCCGGCGCTCTCCTTGTATCACCGCTGCGCGATTTCGGGCCTCGGCGTTCTGAACGAAACCGTCTCCAGCCCGGATGTATCGCGCCTGCTCGGGCAGGCCGCAAAGATCGACTCCACGCCGCGCCCATGGGTCTCGGACGTATTCGGTGTCATGGCCGTGAAATGGCTGGTCGGGCGAATGAACGATGCGCGTATCGCCCGCGAGTTCGAGAATTGGATATCCGGTTTCCTTGCGCAGCAGGCGGGCGGTGACCATCTCAATCTCTTCGAGAAAGATATCGCGGCGTATGTCCTCAGCGGCGAATCCTCCATCTATGCCGGCGCGTGCGTACCGCTCTTTCTTCACTACCGGACGATACGGCGGATCGACGATCACCAGAACCGCATGGCCCTGATCGGCCGTTTCATGGGCGAGTTCCGGGCGCAGGCGCAAGGCGGCGCATCAACGGCGCTCTTGAGTTTGATGGTTTACGTTTTCGACCAAGTTAATCAGGACGTGGCTGCCGTGCCGCCAAAAGGCTGGAGTCTCGATGATCTCTTGGAGTTTCTGGAGCATATCCCTGTTGGCCTCAAACGATGGACGTGGGAGGATGCAGGCCGCACCAGGGGCGCGGAGCCCGTCAAGTGGCCGGTAGAGAACGAATACCACGTCCAGAATCTTCTCTATTTCCTGCTCGGACCGATCTTCAATGACATCGCAGACGAAGTGAACCTCCAGCCCGTCGGACAGAAGAATCCGCGCATTGATCTTTACCTGCCCTCGCTCCACACGATCATTGAGGTCAAATACCGGAAGGACGTGAAGAAGTCCTTCCAAGCGCTTATCGGCGAGATTGCCGAAGACGCTTCGCTTTATCGCGCCGACGCGAAATACAAGGACGCACGGATCGTCAGTATCCTGTGGGACTGCACGCGCGCGACACAAGAACATGCCAAATTCAAGGAAGGTGTCTTAAAGATCGACGGAATTGATGGGTGTGTAGTAACTAACGCGCCCTCAACTATGAACTAGCGAAATTCAGGTTCTTGACGACACGGGGTCGCGAGCTTCGACACGTTTGCTTTGATCTTTGTGAAATGTGTGCAGCAAAATTGCTGCCGCTTTTTTTGAGGTGCAGAAAGGCCCCAGCTTGGTGCGCCGGGGCCATGTTACGGAATCACGCGGCCAGCGCCTCGGCGGGTTCATCCGCCATTGCCTCGTCATCCTCCGGGGCGTCCTGCTCCTGCGTTTCCTGCGGCGCAGCTTCCGGGCCTTCGGTCTTGAAGATGGCGGGCATCCAGCCCGTACCATCGGCCAGCCGTTCCGCCTCGCTGGCAATGTCGGCCTTCTTCAACTTCGCCAGCCGGGCAGCGTGCGACGGTGCGAACTCGCCCACGGCTTCCAGAATCGCGGCCTTCGGCACATGCTGGAAATACCCGTCTGCGGTGGGCCGCCACCATGCGGCCATGTCCAGCCCCACGGCCTGCGCCAGTTCCGCGCCCGGCTGGTGCGCCGTGGCGCGAGGCGTCACCACGTCCACGGTCGCCGCCACGCATACCGCCAGCAGCCGCACCAGTTCGCCTTGCTCCATCGCCAGCAGCGCGGCGAACAGTTCGGCGCTGTCCTGCGGCAGCGCTTCGCCCGCGACCTGCTGCAACTCGCGCAGGGCGACGGCGGCGGGCGATTCGGGCCAGTCGGGGGCCATGCCTTCCAGCCGGTCTTGCACTTTCAGGCTCACGCCCAGCGGCAAGTCGTGGCCGTAGTGGTTGTCCTGCAAGATGCTCTGCACCATGCCATGCACCAGCGCGGCCAGCGCGACTTGCGGATGGCGGGCGACTTCGATTTGCAGCGCGGCGGTGCGGTGCGCGCTCAACCGCTGCGCCAGCCGGTCGGACAGGCTCGCGGCCTTGGGCTGCTCGGCGTCCT
>JGI24770J26754_10000137_pt1 | contig 47514 bp, 48 predicted proteins | sample LakOneMetagenome_FD_26754 | JGI IMG/M metagenome (IMG submission 26754) | reverse complement strand
AGCACGCCGAAGGCGTAACCGAACGCCTCGGAGCTGATGTCGCCCGCGACCGTCACATTGACGTTGTCGCTGTCGGAGACGGAGAGCACGCCGTAGGCGCTAGCGTAGTGCGAATAGACGTCGATATCGCCTTCGACGTCGACGTTGGCGGTGTCGTTGGCGACCGACAGGACGCCGGTCGCATAGCCCGCGGCCTCGACGTCGATATCGCCGGTTTCGTAGGCATAGGAATCGCCACCGTAGGAAACCGCGTACAGGCCATAGGCCGAGTTGTTGTCGGAGGTCACATCCACGTCGCCGTTGACCGTCACCGTGGCGGTGTCGTCAGCCTCGGCGACCGCGCCGAAGGCGTAGCCGTAGGCCTGGACGTCGATGTCGCCCGTCACCGTGGCGCTCGCGTCGCCGGTGTCGGATTCGGCGCGCACGCCGGAGGCGCCGTAGTTGTCGGACTGGACGTCAACGTCGCCGGTGACGTCGACCGTGGCGTTGTCGTCGGCATAGGCGCCCACGCCGACGGCGTAGGAGTCGGCGGCGGTGACGTCGACGTCGCCGACGCTGGTGACATCGACGGACGAGTTGTCCGATACGGCGATGATGCCGCCGGCGAAATATTCGGTGCCGCCGTCGACATCGATGTCGCCGGTCATGTCGACGGTGACCGCGCCCCCGGCGTAGACGTCGATGCCCGCCGAGAAGGCGCCGCTGTCGACTTCGATGTCGCCGACCATGGTGACGTCGGCGGTGTCGCCGGAGCCTGAGCCACTGTTCACCTCGATGCCCACGGCGTCGTAGTCGTAGGCGGACTGCACGGTGATGTCGGCGGTGACGTCCACGACGGTGTCGTCGCCGGCTTCGGTGTGGATGCCGTAGGCGTCATCGTCATTGCTTTCGACGTCGATGGTGCCGTCCGTGACGGTGACGCTGACGTCGCCGGTGGGCGAGTAGGCGTAGATGCCGGTGGCCTGGCCGTAGGCGTAGATGTCCATCGCCCCGCCGGAGGTGACGTCGATCTCGTCGGCGTCCTCGGCGTCGATGCCATAGCCTGAGCCGGTGCTGTTATCGACGTTGATGTCGCCGGTGTTGATCACCGTGCCGGTCGTCTGCGACGTCGTATAGATGCCGTACATGGCGTCGTCGGAACCGACCGCGTCGATGTCGCCCGAGTTATTCACATAGGCCGCGCCGCCGTCCGAGGCGGCGTAGATGCCGTCCGAGTAGCCCTGCGGACCAGAGCCGTCGACGCTCAGGTCGCCGGTGTTGGTGATCGAGGCGTCGCCGCCGCCATCCGCCTGCGCCTCAAGGGCGTCGTCGCCGGCCGTGATGGCCGCGCCGTTGGTGATGGTGGCGTCGCCACCGTTCTGGGCCCAGGCGTACAGACCGTCGTAGACCGCGTTCACGGTCGCGCCGGCGTAGGCCTCGATGGTGGCGTTCAGGCCCGCGTAGGGGTTCACCGCGGTGACGCCGTCGTCACTGGGGGTGTTGACGTGGACGGCGGCGATGGCGGGAGCGCCGACCAGGACCACGGTGATGTTCTCACCGGCGTCCGCGACGTAGTCGATCCCCGTGGGGTAGGGATTGGCCGTGCCGCTCGTCGACGTACAGACCGCCACGGAGCCGACGTCGTTGCCGCATTCGTCCGCCGCCCAGGCCTGACTGGGGGCCGTGACCGCGATGGCGATGCTACAGCCCAGCGCCGTGCCGAGCAGCAGGGACAGCCGCGAGGCGCCCTTGATGATCGACGGCCGCGACGGCCGGAACGAGGCGCGCTTGGCTACGCGAGCGGTGCGGAAACGGCGAACGGAATTCGGACGATAGGCCATTGAGATTACCCCCACATGAGCCGACTACGGCTCGCGCATGCGCCCCCACTGAACGCATTCGGCTAACGAGATAGCATCGTTACTTTCTTGGTTGGAAGGGGGTCTAGCGGAGTCAAACTCGCCCCAGGGGGGTTCACGGGTTACGCGAATATTTCCAATAACTCGTTGTATTTATTCACGTTATATCTCTTATTGAAAACAACTCCCGAGGGAATTGAAACCTTAACAATTCACTAAGAAATACAGCTGCTTCGCCCGGACTCTTGAGGTCGTTGCAGTTCGGCAAAAAAATATTGAATCCAAATTCTCTTGACTCTCAAGCCTCTCGGAGACTCAGCGCGAGGTACACCCGGTCAGGATGTTCTGCGGACGTTTTCACGCCGGGTTTGTTCTCGGACGGAAGGCGCGGCATGCGCCGCAGATACCGCTATGCCTTCATCAGCTGCTGGTAGCGTGCCTGCTGTCTTCCGGTTGATCCGGGTGCGTGCAACGTCAGCGCAAGAGCCCCATCGCGGCCGGCCACCGGATCCACGATATCCGCGGCGCCGCCACGGCAGGCTTGGCGCCAAAGACTACGACGGCGCACGTCGCCGCAGGTAGCGTGTGACCAGACGACGCTCATCGCGAAAAGAAAGGAGCGCCAAGCTCTCTAGGCCTAGCGGCAGATTTTTTTTGCCCATTTTGCCCATTTTGCCCATTTCCCGGACACCACGCGGACCTACGACCACGACCAGGCCCGCCAACCGTTGCCCGCAGGCCGTCGCGCGCCACGGCGCGTTTCGGCGCGGCCAAGATTTTGACAATGGACGACCCTAGTCTGCGGGCCTCCAGACGATCGATTCGAGCTCCCAGTATGCATGCGCAATCTGCCATCAAGTCATCCAACGTCGCGGCTCCAGCCGACCGCAGCGGTCGTGACGTCATCGGCTGCCTCCTGGATACGTCTCAAGCTTGCTCGATGTTGGCTGATGCCTGCCTGTCGACGTTCGACCCCGGCTTGGCGCAATGCGGCAGGCTGGCGACGGATTGTTCTGAAATCACTCTGGTTGCGGCAAGGGTCGCGGCGCGCCGAACTGGATCAAACGAAGCTGTGGTGCTGGGGCTGTTGATGCTGTGCGAGGCGCTCTGCCGCGATTGCGCCGCGGAATGCGCCAGCCTGGGACGTACAGACTCGATCTACATCGACTGCGCCGCCAACTGCCGACACTGCGAAACGAGTTGTCGCGACGCCCGAGCTGAACTGGCGGTTTCAATCGTCCAATAGTCGTCAGCTCAATGGTCGCAGGAAAGCGGAGCTGAAATCGACTACCTGTTGGATGCGCCGGCCATCGCCTCGCCCGCCGTTCCTCGTCAACGGGGCGGCCGGGTCTTCAGGGCTGCCGCCATGGACTCCAGTTCAGACCACTTCCAACCGTACGCCGCGCCCAGCCTCACCAGCGCGGTCGCGGGGACGGCGCTGATCCCCCGCTCGTAGCGTGAGACCTGTTGGAACGACGTCCTGAGAACCGTCGCAAGATCGGACTGGCTAAGGCCGCTGCCGGTTCGGCGTTCTCTGATCGCGGCGCCTAGCGCAATGTCTAGCGGATCGCGCGTTTCGGCCTCGATGTCGCCCTCGGCTGCAAGCTCGGCCGGTCGCTCCATCGGCGGCGCCGGCTCCGAGCCCATGACGGCGCGCCACAGGTCGGCCTTGTCGGGCCAATAGCGAAACACGCTGCTGGGCGCCCGACCGGCCTCAATGGCGATCTCGCGCACGCTCACCTCATGAAACGGGCGTTGGGCGAACAGCTGGCGCGCCACCGCCATCAGGCGTTCGCGGGTCGCGTCCGATCTTGCCTGCCGCGGTCGCCCCATAGTTACCTCTTGCGGTCGGGTTTTTTCACCGCCACGACGATTCTACCGGTTTCCGATCCCACTTGCTTCAGTTGACCTCGTCCGTGCAACACCAACGCAAGAGCCCCCATCGCGACCTCGACTGGGCCGCCATCCTGTCGGACGCCCGGCGCGAGGATGTCGGCGCCGGCGCGGTGGCTCGGCGTCTGGGCGTATCGCAATGCACCGTGCGCCACTACGCGGCCCTGCATCAGCTGGATCTGCGCATCCGCCATCGCCGCTCCAGCAAAGGCATCGAGTGGGTCTGCGAACTTCAGGCGGCTCAGCGCGAAGGGCTTTGCGCCGTCGAGCTAGCTCGCCGACTCGATGTGAACCGCGCGACGGTTGAGCGACAGGCGAAGCGGCTTGGGCTTGGGCTGGGCGGGCGGCGCGACTGGCGCGGTGAGTTTGCGCGCGCGCGCAAACACGGCGAATCTCAGAGCGCGATGGCGCGTCGCCTCGGCGTCTCGCGCCAGGCCGTCTCGTTGGCAGGCCGCAAGATTGGTGAGGTTCTGTGAGCCGGCGGCTGCCTATCGATTGGGAATCCGTGTTTGACCAGGCCCGAAAGTCCGGATGGGGCGTGACCGAGATGGCGCTCAAGTTGGGCGTTAATCCCGCGACCGTTCGCTATCACGCCGACCGCCTGGGCTTTGGCTGGCGGCGCCGGCGCCGTGCCTCTGCCAAGGGTATTGATTGGCCCGCGGAACTTGAGGCGGCCCGCCACGAAAACCTCACAGCTATCGCGCTGGCGCGGCGATTGGCGGTGGCGCGACAGGCCGTTTACAAGGCCTCGCACCGGCATGGCCTTTCCCTGTCCGAGCGCCGCGACTGGCCCGCCGAATTTGCTCGCGCCAAGGCCGCGGGCGAAACCCAAAGCCAGCTCGCGCGACGACTTGGAATATCCCGGCAAGCGGTGTCGAAGGCGGCAAAGCTTCTTTTGAAGGCGCCCGGCCGGGACCCCTCAAGGGCGGAACCCGCTTGACCGGTTGATGGGCTGTCGAGCGCGTTTGTGCGGCGGCGCGGGGCTGACTTGGCTCGGGTGTCACGTGACGATCAAGGCTACGTCGGATGACGCCGCTGACCGGTTGATCGGCGCCAACGAGCGGCTACAACGCTAGGGGTGAAACCCTTCGTCGTGCCTGATCTCTCAATCGCGGACGTTCGACCGTCCATTGCTGCTGCGCCGCCTTCGCGCCTGGAGCAGCTGGGCGGGCGATCCAGCCGAATCCAGGAAGATCTCGATGCCAGCCTCAAGGGCCTGCTCACCGGCGGCTGGGGATGGGGGGGTGAACGATTCGAGCTCTCCGACACGCCTGTGTGGTCTGGCTATTCCCGAAGTTTTGAATTTCGCCTGCAGTCCTGGGAGCCATTCCTACGGCTCGCCGCAGGATTCGAAACGACTGGCGCGGAGATCTACTACTCGGCGCTGAAGAAGTTCGCCTTCGCCTGGCTGCGACAGGTCTACGTTGCGCCAAAAGTAGGCCCCGACGGGTCCCTGCTGGGCGAGCTCGACGAACAATCTTTTCCCATGGCCTGGTACGACATGGCCGTGGGCCTTCGCACCTATCGGCTCGCCTGGTTTTGCGAACGAATCGCGGCCGACGCTTCTGTGACCGACGCTGCGTTTCGCAGCGCGCTACGCGCCCTCTACGTCCACCTGGGCGTGCTGGCGCGCGACAAGAGCTTCAGCAGCCACAGCAACCATGGCTTCTACCAGGCGATAGGCCAGTTCGCCGCCGCACGCCGGTTCGCCGACCTCCCGATGATGGCCGCCTATGCCGAGCAAGGCTTGCAGCGATGGCAGAACATTCTCAGCACCCAGTTTTCGAATAACGGCGTCCACCTCGAGCACTCCCCCGGCTACCATCAGATGGTGCTCGGCACGCTGTTGGGGGCCCGCACGTCGGGACTGCTCGCTCATCTAGCTGTGCCGCCGGACCTCTCCAAAATGCAGGAGGTCCTATCGTGGATGATCGCGCCGGATTTCACCCTGGCCCCGATCGGCGATACCGACCCCCAGTTCGCCGGCGAAAATCTTGGCGCTGTCGAAGAACTTGAGGTCGCACCTCTCGCCTGGCTCGTCTCCGGGGGCCGGACCGGGACGGACCCCCCCATGGGAGCTGCGGAATACCGAACAGAAGGCTATGCCTTTGGCAGGCTGTTGTCGGCGGGAGAGGACGATCCCCGTCGCGCGGCCTGGCTTGCCCAGCACTGTGGGTTTCATTCTCGCACCCACAAGCATGCGGATCATGGAAGTTTCATCTGGCATGACCAGGGCCGGGCAATCCTGGTCGACCCGGGGCGATATGACTACGGCCCGCGCTCCAAACCAGGTTCGACGCTCGCGAAGGCGGGCAATTGGTATAGTGACCCCAGGCGCATCTATGTCGAAAGCACGCGCGCCCATAACTGCGTTGAAATCGATGGTCTCGACTACCCGCGGGTCGGTGTTTTGCCCTTTGGCAGCGGCTTGCAACATTGTTCGGTTCAATCGGGTGGAGTCGTCACCGAGTGCGAATTCCGGCACTTCGAAACCATCCGACACCGGCGCGTCGTCTTCATGAAGCCAGGGGCCTATCTGCTGGTGATCGACTGGCTGGCCGATACAAAGGCCGCACCGCACGAATTTCGCCAGCTCTTCACTTTCGCCCCCAATTGGCTGCTGGATCAAAAGGCCGACCGAATAGACGTCACCGACAGCCTCGCGCCGTCACGCGATCTGGTCGTCAAACCGATGCTTCCGGATATGGGAATTGAGCAGATCTCAATGGGGCGAGAGGATCCGGAGCTTGCCGGCTGGACCTCGCCGGGCCCGCGGCGACTGGTTCCCGCGCCCAGAATTGGTCTTCGAACGCCTCCCTCAAGCGGCGCCGTATTCTGCACCCTGTTCGCCTTCGGTAGCGATATCAGTGTTGGCGAAACCACGCAGATCGCGCCGGCGTTCACCTCCGGAACGCTGAGTTGGCGTCAGGACGGGCGTGGTCAGCGCGTTGAATTCGTCCGCGGCGCCAAACGCCAGATCAAGATCGCCGCTATGGAAATCTGAGGAGAGCCTCGTCTTGAACTCGCAGGACCACGTTGAGATCGGCGCCCAGCAAGTTGGCAACCCGCGTCCGACGCCGGCAAGCTGGCGATCGATCCTGAACGAGGCCGTCAGGCGCGGATGGCCTGTTTCGGAGGTGGTGCGGCGCACCGGCGCGTCGATCGCGACCGTGCGAAAGTATTGCCGGCTACACGTCGTTGCGCTGCCTCCGGGCGATCCGGCGCCCAGGCGGATCGACTGGGCCGCTGAATTTGAACATGCTCGGGCGCATGGCGAAACAATCGCCCAGCTCGCCGCCCGGATCAAAGTGACCTCTTCGGCGATCGACAAGGCCAAGGTTCGATTCGGTGTTCAACTAAGCCGAGGCAAGGGTGGCGGGCCGGTCTGCCCCGACTGGCGCATGGCGCTGGAATCTGCCCGAAGCGCGAAGGAAACGCAGAGCGACGTCGCGCGCCGATTGGGGGTGCCGCGCCAGACCGTCAATCGCGCCGCCGCTCGACTCGGAATCGCGCTCAGGGACGGTCGAAAGGCTCCAGTGCATTCGAACGTTCGAGATCGGATCTGACACCTCAAAGCATCCACCTGGCGGCGCAGCGGGGAGCCGCGGTTGGCGATGCAACGGTGAAGTGGCTATGATCTTCGGATGGTTGAGCAGAACAATCCAAAGCTCTGGCGCGCGCGACGCGATCAGCTGGCTAGCCTTCTTGACGATATCGCCAAGGATCGCGTCAGCCAATCCTACGCCCATAGTGAAGTCGCTGATATCATGAGTGAAATCGAGCGCCTCGACCGGCTGATCGGAGCAGGATCGGATGGGGGCGGGAGCGTGACGTCGGAGCGCAAGAAGTAAGCTCGACGCCCGAGCTACTCCTTCCGCTGATGTCGGCGGACCTAGGCCGAACCTGGGACGATCATGTAGCCGGTCGAATCCGTTGCGCCGCAAAGATCGATGAGCAACTTTCCCGCTTCCGGCCGAAACTTGCGGTACTGATCATGGGCCACGAGAAAGACGACAACGTCAGCGTTTTCAAACGCCGTGTCGGTATCCACCAAATCTAATCCGCGCTCGTCCAAGAGCATATCCTGATAAGGATCCGTGCAGACCACCCGCCCAGGGAATCGTTCGCTGATGGTGCGCGCGATATCCAGGGCAGGGCTGGAATCGAACAGGTCGGTTCCCGGCTTGGCTGTCAGGCCCATGCACGCAATCACCCCGCGCTGACCAACAGCGGCGGCGACGTGATCGACGATCCAGCCTGGCTTAGCCTCATTCACCCCCCTCGCGGCTTGAATCAGGCGGGTTCTTACCGGGTCGGCAGAGATCAGAAATCTGGGATCTAACGCGACACCGTTTCCGCCCACGCCGGAACCGGGCCGCAAGATTTCCACGCGAGGATGACGATTGGCGATATCGATTACATCCCAAACGTTGATCCCGACATCGCCGCATACCATCGAGAGTTCGTTGGCGAAGGCGATATTGAGATCGCGGAATGCATTCTCCACAAGCTTTACCATTTCGGCGACGCGGTGGTCGGTCGGCAAGACTTCGGCGCCGAGGTGGCGCTGATAGAAATCGGCGGCGCGATTGGTAGCGCGCGATGTCAGTCCGCCAACCGTCCGGGTCGAAGCCACATCCTCAAGACTCCGGCCTGGCCGCGAACGCTCTCCGGCAAAAGCGATATCCAGGTCCCACGGCTTGGCCGAGGCTTGCGAGCCGTGAAACTCGTGAAGGACCGCGTCGGCGCGCGCTGTCATTCCCGGAGGACCGCTCGACTCCAGAATGAGCAGTTCATCCCCCTGGAGTACCGATGCGATCTTCTCAAGCGCCCGCTCCAGAACTCCATAATCTGGCTGGGAGATGTCGTCGGTGGACGCGTCAGCAGGGTTGGTGACAATGAACACCTTCGCGGGGCGAGGCGTCAGCGATGCGGTCAATCGCCGCTCCTCGACCTCATGTCTCAAGACGGCCGCCAAGGCTCGGTCGACCTGGTGTAGGCGCCCGCCGTTCACCGCCGCTACGCGCATCGCATCGTCGTCGATTCCGAGAACTCTTAGGCCGGCGCGTGCAAGTCCCACGGCCAGAGGAAGCCCAGTCGCGCCCAGATCTGAAACGCACACGTCATAGGCCTCTTCGTCGAGGCCGCGCGCGGAACTGAGCTCTATGATGTTGGTCATGGGGATGCTCGGGCGCCGTCGCGTTCTCTAGACTAACCAAACCCGCTTCGCTCGACTGTTGCATCGCAGGTGCAGATCGGCAGGACTTGCAGGTACCATGCTCATGGGATCGTAGACCACGCACATCGCGTAACACACAGCCACGGAGGCTTTGTTTGTCAGACGCTCGCTCAGATCGAGATTTCGGCGAGGCATGCGAACGCAATTCGCCACACGAATCCGCCGCGATAGACGCGCGCGAGGAGACGATTTTGCGCCTTTGGCTCCAAGAAAAAACACTGGAAGAGATTGGATGGATCCTCGGGGTAACAAAGCAAAGCGTTATGCGCTGGTCTCGCGCTATGCGAGCCCGCGGCATAAACCTACCTAAGCGAGGCCCCGGTTGGGTGTCTCCCAGGCGCGCGCAACGACACAGCCGGAATGAGGCTCGCAACGAGCGGATTCGGGAGCTCCTAAGTCTGCCGGAACGGCCGAGCTACCAAGTGATCGCCGATGAACTGGGGATCAGTCGAAATTCAGTCTCCAGCCTCATGCGGAGGGATCGCTGGAATGGGCTCTTGACCCCATACAAGAGGCGCTGGAATAGTGCGGATGATGCTCGGCTCAGGGAAGGCTTGGCCCTCGGAGCGGACACCTTAGCCCGGCGGCTCGGCCGCACATCGGGAGCAGTGAAGGCGCGCGCAACCAAACTCAGTTTGGTCTGGCCTCAGACGCCACATACGCCAACGAAGCAATTGTCGGACCTTGTGAAATCGCAATAGGGTCAGGCGTCCGCCGCGAAATATTCATTCACGGGCCTACCGCGTTGGTCCGCTGACGGCCGACCAATTTCACTGAACGCGATCGCCGCCAAGAATGAACGACCCCATCTCGCCGGCCATCCTATCGACGGTCCCGGCCGTGGCTTGATCGAAGCGTGGCGCGCCACACCGCCAACAATTGAACCCGGTCCACTCAATCGTCGCAGATTGCCTCCTTAGGACGCACTAAAGATCGAAAGAGCCGCCAGAAGAGGTAGATAGCCATGACTGATGTCCACCCGAGCACGATCCCGCAGGCATCCGCTAGGACGTCGGCTATATCCGCATCTCGATGAATGATCGGCAGGGCTTGAGCCAACTCGATGCCGACGCCACCCAAGAGAAGCCCAATGACCGGCGCGATCGCGCCGCAACGAGGAAACGCTGCGGCCCCTAGAAGCATAAGAGCCCAAAAGGCGCTCGCATGCAGGATTTTGTCGTGTTCCGCCATCAGACCGGTCGGTGGCGGCCCAAGTGCAACGGCCGCGACGATCAAGCACGCGGCGATGAATAACCCGATTAGGCCCAGAGCCAATGCCTGGCGCATTCTTGGGCCCCAGTTTAGGACGGTCGCTGGCGTGAACATGAGGAACGCGTTGTGAAGGAACTGATGGCCTTAGCCAACGGCCACAACATCATAATGGCCATGCTGGTCAATCAGCTCGACGCCCGAGGCGAACTAGACCAGGCGCAATTCGCCACGCTCTTGCGCGAAACTGCCGAGGTGGCGCTGGCTGAGGCGCCCGACATTCCCGCCACCCGACTGGACATCGTCCTGCTACGCAATCTGGCCGACTTGCTGGAGCAACCGAGCAGCTGGACGCCGATCGTCGTTCCAGGCGGCAAGCGGGGCGGCGAGGAATGATTGCCTCCGCGCCTTTGCAGCTCCTGCCGTGTGAGGAAGACGTCTGCGCCCGCGCCGACGCGCTGATTTTACAATTCGCCCTAAGCGGGGAGCGCGATGATCTGTTGTCGCTGGCTCGCGCCTGCGAGGGGTTCGACGATGCCCTCAGCCGCGCCGCCGGCCAAGCGATCGGCCGCCGCGCGCTGAACCTGCCGACCGAGGCCTTGCCGGAGCTCGATTTGTTGGTCCAGAAATCAACTGGGTCGACCGCAAGTGAATAAGGCCAGGAACTCATCCCTGCCAATCCGACGATGAGACCCAAAGCTGCACGGTCAAAATCTCAACGCTCCTAGGTATTGCGCGAATAGCAGCGTCCTAGGGATCTCTCGGGGCCGCTTTACTGATTTCGCGAGCTTTCATCCTCGCCCGCTCCCGCTTGCGAGACTTCATTTGGCGCAATGCGGTGGAGATGTCGGGATAAAACACAAGGCCAACAGCGGCAGCGCCACCCAGGGCAAGGACCATTATCACAGTATGCATGCTGTCTCCGCCGGCCCGCAGCGCCCCAGATATAGTGCGCCATAGCCGGTCGGTCCAATGCTGCCCGGGTCTACTCCGCGTCCACGCCGCTGGGCGTCAGCGAAGCCTGGCGCGACACATAGCCGGCGTCCTTCAAGAATCGCTCGAGCTTCGCCGGAAACTCCCGATCCACCGAACCCGAGGGACACGCCGATCCCCCGGAGTCGGCTTCACAAGTCAATCCAACAGGCTGAAGCCGGTCCTTCCCATAGTTGGCAAGCATGATGTCCCAAGCCCAACGGACGCGGCCAAGGCGCGCCGCGTCCCCGACGAAGGCTGCACAGGCGCTGACCGATCCTAAGACGCAAAGACGCTGCGTCTCGCCGATGTGGGAACTGAAGATTTGGCCAAAACGCCCTGACCCCGACACGTCATCGAGCGCGCCATTCACGAGCCGCATGATCCTAGGCGGGGAAGGCGTCGACGGTCCGAAAGCCGCTTCGAATCGCCGATCATTCAAAACCCATTCGCGGGCTCCGTCGCCGTCAATATCGGTGGGGAATTGTTCGACGTCCGCGACCGGCCAGTCTCCGAGGTCCGCCATCTTCAAAGAGTCTTTGGTCGGATAGATCACCTGCACATGCATACAGCAGGCTTGGCCACGCCACGTGGCGACCACGACGGAATAGGTTCGGTCCCGATCCGCCAACCTTCCTAAGCCAAAAAGGCTCGCGCGGTCGGCAGGAGCGCCGGGGTCAGCGATGATCGAATGCCGTGCCCCACTGGTGTCTTCAATCGTCATGACGGCGGCTTTGCGACCGACCTGGGCTCTAGGCGAAAAGCTTACGGACAGGGTCTCAAGCCGAAAGGATCGAGCCGATGCATCCGAGAGCTCGGGCCATGGCAACATCACTTCGGTCAGTGGCGTCGCCAGATCGACGCTTCCGGTGGACGCGTCGTCGTCGGCCTCGCCGCCCAATCCGACCGGCTTACCTGAAACCCAATCAAGCACGCTGGGCCGCAGTAGCCCAACAGCTCCGGTAAAGGCGGCGAACAGCATCACGATAGCGCCGATCACCAGTCCTATTGAGATAAACCGAACCTTCCGCAGCCGCTGCTGTCTGGCTTGCAGAGTCGGGCCCTTCTGGGGACCTCGACGCCCAGAAAACCGTTTCCCAGGCGTACTTTTCGCGACGCCAGCAGTCGAAACTCGGCTGGCCGACGACCTGGGACGCCAAGCCAAGTCGTAGGCGGCGCGGCGCTTGGGGTCGCCAAGGATGGCATAGGCGGCGTTGATTTCCTTGGTCCGGGATTCCGCCGCGTCTCGATCGCCCTCCGATGCGGCGCCGTCGGGGTGATAGGTTCGCATGAGCGCCAGATAGGCGGCGCGGATAACTGCCTCCTCCGCTTGCGGGGCGACACCCAGCGTCCGGTAATGGTCGGTGCGGTCGTCCATGGTCGGCAAGCGAGATCCTGGATTCAGACGATATCGACGGCCACGGCCAAGGTAGTGGTCAACAGGAATAACACCGCTCGGTCCGCACACAATCACCTTTGCACCCCGTTGGGGAGCGACACTTCACCGCTCCGGCTGGCTAGGGGTGAGTTTGATTGAAACACGTCCATCGCGCGACGATCGGGACGACCGGCGCAGGCATGTCTACCGCGACGCAACAAAATGTCGCGCTACGGGGCCGCCAAGCTTGACCTCAAAAGGCCTCCGCTCGCATATGGAGCCTCGCAAATCGCGGGTTCTGCCGAGCGCACCGTAATGCTGCGTTGATCGGACAGCATAGATGAGTTTGGCGCTTGATCGATCTTCACTGCCATCTGCTACCAGGAATTGACGACGGCGCTTCTGACCTGGAGACCTCGTTGGCGATGGCGCGCATGGCCGTTGCCGATGGCATCGAGGTTGTGGCGTGCACGCCCCACATCATGCCCGGCTACTATGACAACACCGGACCCGGCATTCGCAGCGCGGTCGCAAACTTGCAGGCAAGGCTAGATGAAGCCGAGATCCTGTTAACCCTGATCCCCGGAGCGGACGTCCACCTCGTGCCGAACATGGCTGCGGGCCTCAAATCAGGACACCTACAGACCCTGGGCGACTCTCGGTACTTTCTGTTCGAGCCGCCACACCACATCGCGCCGCCTCGACTTGAAGAGGCTGTTTTCGAAGTCATGGCTGCTGGGTACCAACCACTGATCACCCACCCCGAACGACTGACCTGGATCGAGGCTCACTATGAAGTCATTGCCGGCATGGCCAGAACGGGCGCCTGGATCCAGCTGACCGCTGGTTCCATCACCGGCATGTTCGGCAAGCGGCCGCAGTATTGGTCGGAACGCATGTTGAGCGAAGGCCTCGTCCACGTCATCGCCACTGACGCCCACAATCTAAGGCGGCGCGTCCCCGTCCTTTCTGAGGCGGTCGAAGCCGTGAGCGAGAGGCTGGGCGCCGAGGCGGCACACGACATGGTTTGGACCCGACCGCTTGCGGTGTTACTAAACGACGAGCCCGCCTCTACGCCGGCGCTTGTCGGCGGGCAGTTGGAGGCTTCTTCGCAGCCAAACTTTTTTCGGCGACTGTTTCGCCTGAACTGATCACCTTTGGGGTGCCCGTAGCTATGTTCCGCCACTTTTTGCCGACGCTGCTCACCGTGCTTGCTGTCGTCGCCTGTGGATCCTCAGCAAGCGCCGCGCTTCCGGAGGCCAATTCAGGCGCAATGGTGGCCCTGCCGTTCCCACAAACTTCGACTCCAAACGACGTTTATCGGATTGGACCGCTCGACCTGCTCAACGTCAGTGTTTTCCAGGTGCCAGACCTTACCTTTGAAAAACTTCAGGTCGATGCCGCAGGTCAGATTCAGCTGCCCTTGATCGGGACGATTATGGCTGCAGGGCGTACGACAGCTGAACTCGCCCAGGAAATCTCGGTCAAACTCAGCGAGAAATACCTGCAGTCGCCTCAGGTGACCGTCACGGTTGCGGAAGCCGCAAGCCAAAAGGTTACTGTGGACGGCTCAGTCGTTGAGCCAGGCGTATTCGTGATCCGCGGCCGCACGACTCTGCTCCAGGCGGTCGCCATGGCGAAGGGGCCGGATCGAACGGCAAACCTTCACAGGGTGGCGGTTTTTCGCACCGTCAACGGTCAGCGTATGGCCGCGGTCTTTGATCTCCAGGCGATACGCCAAGCGAAGGCGCCCGACCCTGAGATACGGGGCGACGACATCATTGTCGTCGAAGGCTCGGCCCTAAAGGGGGCCTGGCGGGAAGTCATTGGGGCGTTGCCAGCGCTCTCGATCTTTCGGCCCTTCTAAAATCGTTTGAGTACCGTCGACTTGAGGGGATGAATGATGGCCGATCGTGAGTCAGGTCAGGATGAAGGGCGATCGCGCCACCTTGGACCCGTCGAGGAGCGCGCGCCCGCCGTCGCCCCGCGGCCTGGATATGGCGGTCTTGCCATCTGGGCGCCAGCCGATGATGGCCCAGAGTTTTCGCTCAACCTGGCGGAATACTGGCGGCTGCTGCTCAAGCACCGCATCCTAATCTCGGTTATCTTCGTCAGTGCGTTGGCGCTCGGCGCCGCCGCGACCCTGCTGATGACGCCGATCTATTCGGCCTCCACCATGCTGCAAATCGACCGTGAGGCAGCCCGGGTTGTGAGCGACAATGTCGAGCCGCAAGAGTCTATGATCGCGGGGGAGGAGTTCTTCCAGACCCAGTATGGCCTTTTGAGAAGCCGTTCGCTGGCCATCCGCGTGGTCGACAGCCTCAATCTCGCGAGTTCCGACCGGTTCATGCAACGCATGGGCACAAAACCCATCAAGGAGGAGAACGGGCGGGCCTCAACGGTGACAGGCCGGCGCGAGGCCGTCCTGAAGATCGTGCAGGACAATCTCAGCGTTAATCCGGTGCGGGGGTCGCGGCTTGTCAATGTGACGTTCGATAGCCCCGATCCGGTGCTAGCCGCCCAGGTCGCCAATGCCTTTGGCGAAAACTTCATCCAGTCCAACCTCGACCGGCGCTTTGAGTCCTCCTCCTATGCGAGAGACTTCCTTGAACGCCGCATTGCCCAGGTGAAGACCAAACTCGAAGAGTCCGAGCGCCAGCTCGTCGCCTACGCGACCCAACAACAGATCATCAATCTCAACGAGGGCGGGGATGCCGCCGCCGGCGCGCAGTCTCTCGATGCAAACAGTCTTGCGGCCTTGAATGCGTCCCTCGCCCAGGCGACGGCCGCGCGGATTGCCGCTGAACAGCGGTGGCGCGGCGCCAGCTCCGGTTCGCCCATGGGCATGCCGGAAGTGCTCCAAAACCCGACAGCTCAGCAACTCATCCAGACGCGAGGGACGCTGACCGCCGAATACCAGCAGAAGCTGCGGCAGTATCAGCCGGAGTTTCCCGAGATGCTGCGCCTGAAGGCCCAGATCGATGAAACCAATCGCCAGATCGACGCTGTGGTGGCCAACGTCCGTTCATCCCTGCGCGAACAATATGTGGTGGCGCAGAACGAGGAAAACGCGCTGCGCGGGCGTGTGAATGGGCTGAAGGGAGACGTTCTGGATCTTCGCGGCCGTAGCGTTCAGTACAACATCTTGCAGCGTGAACTGGACACTAGCCGGACCCTCTACGATGGCCTTTTGCAGCGTTACAAGGAAATCAGCGTCGCTGGCGGCGTAACCACCAACAATATCTCGATTGTCGACCGGGCGACCCCCCCGTCGATCCCGTCAAAGCCCAACATTCTCATCAACATGGCGCTGGCGGCAGCCTTTGGCCTAGGACTTGGCGTGCTCTCTGCCTTCGTAGCGGAGGCGTTGGACGAGTCGCTGACCACGCCTGAGGACGTCGAGGTAAAACTAGCAGTCCCCGTCCTTGGCGCGATCCCGCAACTCGCCAAGGGGGTTGAGCCGCTAGATGCGCTCGCCGACATCCGCTCATCGTTTTCGGAAGCCTATTACTCGTTGCGAACCTCACTGCAGTTCTCGACCGCCGACGGCGTACCCAGGACGCTGGTCGTCACCAGCGCGCGGCCTGCGGAGGGAAAAACGACCACCTGCCTTGCGATCGCGCAGAACCTAGCGCGGGTTGGCGCCAAGGTGCTGCTGGTCGATGCGGACTTGCGCAACCCCTCGCTCCACAGATTGATCGCGGCGGAAAACTCCCGCGGGCTCTCGAGCATCCTGTCTGGCGCAGCGACCGTGGCTGACGCCATTCAGCCATCGGAAAACCCCAACCTTTGGATCATCCCTTGTGGTCCGCTGCCGCCCAACCCGGCCGAGCTCTTGGGGGGGTCACGGGTTGAGGCCTTCCTGGCCGAGGCCCAGAAGAAGTTCGACGTCGTCGTCATCGACGCGCCGCCCGTTCTGGGCTTGGCCGACGCGCCCGTCTTGGCGTCGCAGGCCGAGGGCACAATCTTCGTCGTGGAATCGCGCAGCACGCGTCGAGGCCAGGCGCGCGGAGCCCTACGCAGGTTGACCATGGCCAATGCGCGCGTGCTTGGTGCAGTGTTGACCAAGCTGAATGTGCGCACCGTCGGATATGGCGGCTATGACTACGCCTATGACTATCAGTACGGCGCCGAAAAGCGCCCGTCCAAGGCGGCAAAGGCCGGAGCGAGCCGGACCAGTTGAGGCTGGGCCGATGACCAGTGGTGGACCACACAGCCTTGCTTCGTGGATCGCAGGGGTTTCGATCAGCCTGCTCACAGCGTTTCTCGGCTGGTCGATCGTGACCTCGGCGCTGAGTCAACTCCTGGCGCCTGAGGCTGCCATTCAGTTTGCACCCACGTCTCCCACCACGCTCGCCCGGCTTGCTGAAGCTGAATATTTCAAAGGGCACAAGGCCGACGCCGCGCGGCTTGCCCGCGCCAGCCTGACGCGCGCCCCCTTCACTGCCCGAGCCGTGCGTGTCTTGGGCATGAGCCTGAACCAAGACGCACAGCCGGAACTGACCGACCAGTTGATGACGCTGGCCGGTAATTGGGACCTTGCCGATTCGACCACCCATCTTTGGCTTTCGGACCGTCGGATGCAGCAAGGTGAATATTCCTCTGCATTCGCCCACCTGCACATGGTGCTCCGTTGGCGCCAGGATTTGTGGCCGGCATTGTTTGATGCAATGGCGGCAGACGCCCAGACCAACCCAAGAGTGTTGGAAGCTCTCTGCGATCAGCTAGCGCAAGGACCGAATTGGCGAGCTCCGTTTCTTGAGCACCTGGAGAACACCTCACCGGGTCAGGACTTGGCGGCTTCCATCGCCGATAGACTGAAGCGCGACGGACATGAGCTGGGCGACGATGAAATCTCGCGTCTCTTCGGAGCCATGATGCGCGAAAGGCGATTTGATGCCGTAATCCGCCTGGCCGACAGTCTCAAGGTCGCCTCGCGCGGTGATTTGGTGGATGGGGGATTCGAGGATGAGGCCGGTCCATTGCCCTTCCAATGGCGGATTGCTGGGGGCGCGGGCGCAACAGTTGAAATCGTCTCCGATCATGGGCCGTCCAAAACCTTGCACATCGCCTACGATGGCTATTCGACACCTGACTTGGTCAGCCAGATCTTGCGGTTGGCTGGCGGGGCCTACCAACTCACCGGCACAGTGTCGGCGCTTGGCGCAGCCGAGCGCCTGACCTGGGAGGTCCGCTGCGTGCAAGATGGAAAGACCCTGGCAACGGAGCGAAGATCGCAACCGCCAACCGCCGAAGGCCACGGCTTCGCGATTGATTTTACTGTGCCTGCGGAGGGGTGTGTCCTACAGGTGCTGGAACTCACACCTCAGCCGGGCGAACGGTATTCCGACGTTTCACTCTGGTACGATGACTTGAGGATCCGGCCGACCACGCCATAGCGCCCACGGCCTGAACTCGCCGTTCGGTACGGCGACGCAGTTCGCGGCCCTTGCCCTGCTGTCGTTTTTTCGTTATTTTGGAGAACTAGCGTATTGCCTGACACGCCGTGGGAGAGATGCTTGTGCGTAAGACCGTGACGTTGACGATCATGGCGATGGCCTTGTTGGCAGGCCAAACGGCCTATGCTAGCGCGCCGGCGGCGCCGCGTGTCGCAGACCGGGTTGGCGCGGTTTCGACCCAATCCGTCAAGCCCGCTCGCCAGGCAGTGCCGGCGACGACCAACCGGATCAGCAACGCAGCCACTACGGCCATGCAGTCAGCCAATCCGGGCAAGCCGCCGAGGCCGCTCCCTAGGTCTACGTTCTGTGAGAAGCACCCGAGATTCGACTTCTGCGATACTCAGGCTAACAACTAATCTTCACGTAGGCTTGAAAACGCGGTCGTGGGATATCGTCCCGACCTTGGTCGTTTGGGCGCCGAACGCTCTGTTCGTGAAATAATCGGGCACCTGTCGGTCGGGCTGCTCGGGCTTTCTCTGGTTTTTGGCGGTATTGAAGCGATCACGATCGCAGTCGTACCGCTTGAGTTCTGTGCGCTGCCGATCCTCGCCCTGGTCGCGTGGACACTTTACAAGACCGGTCTTCCTCGAGACTTGCGAATTCCCGCTGCCCTGGCTTGCCTGGTGGCGATTGTTCCCCTGCTTCAGTTGATCCCAATAGCACACAGTCTTTGGATCTTGCTGCCCGGTCGCGAAGCAGCAGACCTCGCAACCCAGTTGGCTCAGGTAACGCCAGATTGGCTACCTGCGTCGCTGACACCCGACATGACGTGGCGGAGTTTCCTGGTCCTGCTTCCTCCGCTGGGCGTCTTCTTTGGGGCGCTAGCTTGCTCAGGAAATCACCGACGTCGAATGGTGATGGTCGTCTTGCTTGCCGTCGGCGCAAATGCGCTTCTTGGCGCCACCCAATTGGGCGACAAGTCCGTGGGGGGGCTATTCGGCAACCCCAACCACCTGGCCACCCTACTCGTGATGGCGCTGCCCCTCGCGGCCGCCTATTTCCTCCCAATTGAGAGGTCGCCCACCAAGGACCCAAGGGTCTCCATGGTCTGGATTGGGCTGTTTGTCATGGTCACCCTGGTGGCCTTGGGGGTGGTGAGATCTCGGTTTGGCATTATTCTGGCCGTTCCTGCCGCTGCCTCTTCGGTGACGCTGATCTGGTTGGCCAGACAACGGAAAGATCGCGGCAGGGGCGTAATTGCACTCGCCCTGCTGGTGGCCGCCTCGGTCGGCGCGGTCGCCCTCTTCCAGTCATCGCCAATCCTGACGACATTCGAAGAAACCGACCTGTTCGCCACCAGGCGTGACGGTTGGGAGACGACGATCAGCGCGGCGCGCACCTACCTACCGATTGGATCGGGCGTCGGATCCTTCACGGCCGTCTACGCCGGATTCGAACCCGTCGACCAGGTTCAGGAGTCCGTCCTTAACCACGCGCACAACGACTATGCCGAGCTCTGGCTTGAGACGGGGCTGGTGGGGGCCATCGGGATCGCCCTTTTCCTAGCTTGGTGGGCCTGGCAGAGCGCCCGGGCTTGGCTCTCGCCAGCGATCAACCGGGCGACGCTATTCGCCCAGGCCGCGGCGCTGAGTTGCGGGTTTGCCCTGCTGCACTCGATCGTTGACTACCCTCTGCGGACAGAAGCCATTTCGACCGTATTCGCGCTGTGTTGTGCGCTTGTTTCTCTCCGAACCGTCTCCCGCGCTGAGGAAGCCGGCTCACGGTAAGCCCGCGGGCGAATCGTCAGCGGCTCCAGGATCACATCGATCAGACGGCGTCCGGCTCGTTCCAGGAGATCGTTCGATGCCGAGGGACACATCTCAGGTCGGGGCAGCGTCGGCGATGAGCCGGCGCGGGGCCGCGGCATACAAGATTTGTTACGCTTGGGATCGCTCCCGCCTCCCGGCACCTTGGGGCCTCATGTTGCCCGACCGGTCAATGAGCCTGCCGACGTAGACGATCAGGATGCCAAAGAGAATGTAGACATAGGTCTCAGGAATTTTCCCGGTCTCCTCCGAGAAAGCGCGCACGAGGCCCAGCGTGACAACGATGGACAACGGGAGTGCGAGCGGCATTCGCATTTTGCCGCTTTGAACGAAACTCAGTACGAGCCCAAACGTCAGAAATATCGGTGGGATCGACCAGCGCCCAAAATTGAGGACGGCGTCACCGATCATGGTCGCATGAAACGCCCATTTCTTGCTGTAGGTGCTCGCGCCCACCGCCAGGTCTCGAACCTCGACTCCGGTGTTTCCTAGTTCCATGCCAAGCAGGTCCGGAATGGGCCAGGCAAGTCCCAGGTATGTACGGCCTCCAAACGAACCTTCCCCGAACGCCAGAGGGATGTATGGCCCGTGCAATTGACCCAATTCACCCGCGATCGACCATTGCGCGTACTTCAGGAAGTCGCCCGGACTCAAGCTTGCCACACCCGACAATCCGCCCGCCCTGTAGGTCGCCCCGATGGGCAGATAGATCAGGAGCATAACCAGCGCCACAGCCACAACGACGAGGCCTCTGGTCGATGGGCGGTCGTATCCCTTTAACCTGAAGAATAATATCGCCATCGCAGCCAATGGCATCAATGCTCGAACTCTACCTCCCAACATGGCCAGCGCAAGGAATGCTAGAACCGCAGGCATCATGTAGGCAAATTTTATCCGGCCAGTTCGCCTGAACTGACAATATAGATAAGATATGGACGCTGGGATTACAGCCAGTCCCGTATACCAAAGCACCCCTGTTCCCTTGTTGACAATAGTGCCGCGCATTTCTCCTTCAACTGCAGCCGCCTCAAGCGAGCCAATGTTTATGACGAGAAACGCGACGATCCCCGCAATTCCAAGCGCGAAGAATATCAAAGAGCTCGCAGATAGCTCGGCCCAAGAAATCTTGTATCTAGGTTGTGGAACGCCATAAGCCTTGCCAAAGAACACCGACGTTGAGCAAATTGCTATAACTGCTGCATTTATGATCAGCATAGCAATTTGAAATTGGCCAGGAAAGCGCATGCCGACCATATTCAGAATGTAGTTATCGCTAGTAAATGTAAAGAAGTACGGAACAAAGAAACGCGCTACCCAAACGACGCCAATCAGGCTCTGCGCAGAAAATATCGATCCGCTGTAGGTAATTGATACGTACAAGAAAAAAATGGTTATTGCCGAGGATAGCCAGAACAGCAATTGATGGTCATTGTAATCAAGCGAAACGTTGCGCGGGATTACCGCCACTGTTGCGAGCGAAATAAAGGCCCCGGCCAGCAAAAATATTGCCTTGGAACTTATCGCCAAAGACTGGGTATTTGAGCTTAGATTAGGACGCGTTGCCATAATGCGTATACCGTAAGTCTCTTTATTTCATTGAGCTAGAGTTAGTATAGTTCGGTGCTGAAAGGCTTATCGGATCTCTGCTTGAGGACCAGGTCAGAGATTTGCCTGACCGCGGGTCGTCGGCGGTTTCTGAACGACCATGCCATGCCTTTCCGGCGCAGGCGAGTTGGGTGGGCAGGCGCCTCTCAACGAATTTCCTGCGGCTCTCAGAGGCGTCCCAAACAGTGATGCGGAATCCCGGCGACCTCATCTCTCCAGGCCGGTAGATACTCCCGCGCAGGGCCCTCGGCGTACTGAACTCTGTCCATCCAAATTCAAACTCATGATATGCAAATTCATGTTTAGGACATTGCAAGCTGGGCGGGGCATCGCGGCTATCTCCGTCCTCCTTTACCATCTGAACAAGCAGATGGACGTGGATTTTGGCTATAGTATTCCTCCCTTCACCATAGGGTTCTCTGGAGTAGATTTCTTTTTTGTACTGTCCGGCTTTATCATCTACTACTCGCACAGGCTTGAAGTCGGAACTGGACAGGTGGGTCAGTACTTCAGGAAGCGGTTCATTCGCCTCTTCCCAGTGTACTGGATTGTCTTGGCCGGCGCCCTCGCCGTCATATTCCTGATCCCTTCGTTTGGAGAACCTCCACAGCGCCAGCTACTGGTCATCCTGTCATCGGTCACGCTTGTCCCGCTCGAGCCGACAACGGTGATCGGACAGGCGTGGACCCTCTATCATGAGGTGCTGTTCTACGCGGTCTTCGGGCTCTGGCTCATCGACCGTCGCTTCGGGTGGCTTGGATTTGTCTGGCTCGCGGCCTGCGCGACTCGCCTAACCTCGACGGCCCCCGTGTGGAACGAGATTGGTGATTTGCTGCGCTTTCTGACGTCACCGCTGAACCTCCTCTTCGGTCTTGGCGTCCTTACCGCCTGGGCGCAGACCCACCTGCCGCCCTCCAGACCCCGGATCGCAGCTGCGGCAGGCGCAGCCATCTTAGTAATCGTGGCGCCATTCATGCCTGCCCAGGCCGCCTGGATGCACATGACATTCGGCATCGGCTGCGCACTCATCGTCTACGGACTCTGCGCACTCGAGAATAAGGACCGCATGCACCCGCCCAGCTGGCTTGGAGGCCTGGGGGATGCGTCCTATTCGATTTACCTGACGCACACGTTTCTGATCTCCGCTGGGGCCATGCTCCTCCAACAGATCCAGTTGCCCATCGCGGCCGGCTTCCTGTTCCTCGGCTCATTTGCCTTGGCTGGCGGCGTAATGTTCCATCGCTGGGTTGAGAAGCCGGTGCTTGGGCTTCTGAGGCGGACGCTATCAGCTCGCGAACGGCCTGTTTCAGTCGGAAGCGGCTAGAGCAGGATCCATCACGTCTTTCCGGCCGCGGTCCGGCCGTCAGGGCAGGCCGCCGGCCTATCCCTCGAACGGGGCGAACGCTATAAGCCAGAACTGCTGACAACACGTCACCGGCCCGTTCGCCTGGGGCCGCTCCGATCAACAAACTGAGGGTTCAATATGCGCAATCCCAAGCGCGTTCTCGTCGCGGGAGGCGCGGGCTTTATCGGGTCGCATCTTTGTAAGCGGCTGTTGGAACAGGGTGAGGAAGTTGTCTGCGTCGACAACTTTTTCACGGGTTCGCGCGCGAACATTGCGCCCCTTATGTCAAATACTCAATTTGAGATCATCCGGCACGACGTAACATTCCCGCTCTACATAGAGGTGGACGAGATATACAACCTGGCGTGTTCAGCATCGCCGGTTCATTACCAGTCGGACCCTGTTCAAACCACAAAGACGAGCGTGCATGGGGCCATCAATTTGCTCGGCCTGGCCAAGAGGCTTGGCATCAAGATTCTTCAGGCATCGACCTCCGAGGTCTACGGAGACCCGACCATTCATCCCCAACACGAGGAATATTGGGGCAACGTGAACCCGATTGGGCCAAGATCTTGCTACGACGAAGGAAAAAGATGCGCGGAAACTTTATTCTTCGACTATTGGCGCCAATATAAACTCAGAATCAAGGTCGCCAGAATTTTCAATACCTACGGCCCCAACATGCACCCCAACGATGGGCGAGTGGTATCGAACTTCATTGTCCAGGCCCTCAGCGGCGAGCCCATCACCATCTTTGGCGATGGCGAGCAGACGCGGTCGTTCTGTTACGTCGATGACCTGGTTAGCGGCCTGATCGCGCTGATGAACTCGCCCGATGAGGTCACGGGGCCCGTCAATCTGGGCAACCCGGGCGAGTTTACGATGCGGCAACTGGCGGAGCTCGTCATCGAGATGACCGGATCAGCGTCAGCGCTCACCTTCCATCCGCTCCCGCAGGACGACCCGCGCCAGCGTCAGCCGGATATCGGCAAGGCCAAAGAACTGCTCGACTGGGAGCCTACGATTCCATTGCGTGACGGTCTGGGCAGGACCATCACCTATTTCTCATCCGTCCTAGGCTGAGACCGGCTTCCCCATTCTGGAGACGACTTCAGTGACTATCAGCGCTGGCGCCAAGGCGGTCCTGGACCGCATCCAACGAAACGAGGCGGTCGTCGGGATCGTAGGCATGGGCTACGTCGGCCTGCCCCTGGCCGTTGCGATCGCACAAGCGGGAACTCGCGTCGTCGGCTTCGATCTCGACAACGACAAGGTCGAGGTCCTGTCCAAGGGTGAGAGCTATATCAAGCATATCTCGGGCGAGACGCTGGCGCCCCTGGTCAGCGCCGGCCTGTTGTCCGCGTCGACGGACATGGCTCGGTTGTCAGAGGCTGACGCCATCCTCATCTGCGTGCCCACGCCCCTCACCCATCACCGCGATCCCGATCTGAGTTTTGTGATCTCGACGACCGAGACCATCGCCCAACACCTGCGGCGCGGCCAGCTCGTGGTCCTTGAGTCGACGACTTATCCGGGGACGACGGCCGAGGTGATGAAGCCCATCCTCGAAGCGACCGGCCTGGTCAGCGGGCGTGACTTCTACCTTGCCTACTCGCCTGAGCGCGAAGACCCGGGGAACCCTGACTTCTCCACGGCCCGTATTCCAAAGGTCGTCGGAGCAGACGACCCGGACGCCCGCGCGCTTGCGATCGCTCTCTACACCTTGTTCACCCCGATGACGGTCGCCGTCTCCTCAACCGCTGCGGCGGAAGCCGTCAAGATTACGGAAAACGTATTTCGAGCGGTCAACATCGCGCTCGTGAACGAACTGAAGCTGATCTACGACGCGATGGGCATCGATGTCTGGGAGGTGATCGACGCCGCCAAGACCAAGCCCTTCGGCTTCATGCCCTTCTATCCAGGGCCCGGGCTCGGGGGACACTGCATTCCCATCGATCCCTTCTACCTCACCTGGAAGGCGCGCGAGTTCGACATGCCGGCCCGGTTCATCGAGCTCGCCGGACAGATCAATTCCGACATGCCGGCCCATGTCGTCGCCGAGGTTCTCCGGGCGCTGGATCGTGTCCGCGGCAAGGGGTTCAACGGATCCCGAATCCTCGTCCTGGGCTTGGCGTACAAGAAAAACATCGAAGATATCCGCGAAAGCCCGTCGCTGCGTTTGATGGAACTGATCGAAGAGCGAGGCGCGACGGCCGATTTCCATGACCCCTACGTCGAGATGATCCCCAATACGCGGGAGCATCCGACGCTGAATGGTCGACGCGGCGTGCCCTGGGATCTCGACGCATTCGCGCGCTACGACGCAGTCTTGATCGCCACCGACCACGACGAAGTCGATTACGGTGCGCTCGCAAGCCGGTGCGGACTGGTGGTGGACACGCGGAATGCGTGCCAGCGTGCCGGCGCGGACATGACGAACGTGGTCAAGGCCTGATGCCTCGCGGAGAAGCCGGCGCCGGCCAGGTGTGCAGCGCGCTCAGGTGACGTGGCGGAACCTTCCCGCAAGGAGCGCCCACCACGCGACCGCGGAGACTATCAGGTTGCATCCCGCGACAGCGGCGGCCATGCCAACGGCCGTTCCCCCCGCCAGCAACATCCCGCCGATCGCGATAAGGCCGAGTTGCAGCGCGAACAGCGCGGTTCCCAGGCTCTTTCGCGACGAGATGACCATGGCGAACGATAGCCACCCGGTCACCGCGCCAAAGATGCTGGAGCCGATGATCAGGATCAGAAGGGGATTCAGGGCGCCCGCGTAGGCCGGACCGTAGAGATGCTCCAGCAGCGGTCCACCGATCAACCAGACTGTCGCCGCCACGAGCGCGGAGCCGATGCCGAAGGCCGCCGCCGCCAGGCCGATAATCTTGCAGAAGCGGCCGTGATCGTCCGACCGATAGGCGGAAAGCAATCGGGGGCGCAACACCAGCCAGAGCGGCGCTGCGATCTTGACTGGCGAGTTCGCCAGGGTTCTGGCGACGCGATAAAGTCCCACGACTTCAGGGCGGCCGGTTAACCCGAGAATCAGAACGTCGATGTTGGTCGCACCGTTGCTGAGCAGATTGCGAAGCACGGAGTGCAGACCGCTAATTCTGGTTGTGCGGACAACGTCGGCCGGAAGCGGGGCGTCCGGCGCTTGCTGAATTGGGGCCCAGTATTCGCGGGTCATCCGGTGAACGAGCAGATTCTTGATCGCCGCGCCGGCGAGGAGCGTTGCAACGAACCCCCACGCGCCAAACCAGGGAATGAGGATGCACCCGACAATGATCATGCTCGCCGAGTAGCCGATCTCAAAATAGGACTGCTTGCGAATCCGGTTCTGCAAGAGGAAGAGGTTCTTCCGCAGTCCGTAGTTGATCTGCAGAGGGATTGAGCAGGCCATTACTACGACCATCCAGCGATCCGCCCCGAACAGGGGAGCAACGAGTGCGCCGGCCGCTGCGAAAATGGCAAACCCCGCACAGGTTATAAGGATGTCCTGACCAAGAAGGTGGCGCGCGACGCTCTTCAAAGTCGACGGTCCATCCTTCCAGCGGGCGCCCATGACCTGTAGCGCGGTCTCTGAACCTCGGCTGACCAGGGCCCCTTCGACGAGCAACACCAAAGCCTGCGCAGCCGATATCCGGCCAAACACCGACAGCTCGACGTTGCGCGCCAGCAGAACCTGGAGCGCTATCGCAGCAAGGGTTGCAACGATCTGGGAAGCGGTGGTGAACACGGCATCGGTCGACAACCCCTTGAGGCTGGCGACCCGACTGGGAGAAACCCACCGTCTCCACATAGGTCAGGCCTGGACCCGCGAAATCACATAAAGACTGTTCCACGCCCATACGTTCGGGCCGAGGCCGAACAGGCGCGCGATCCTGGCCAAACTAGCCTTCCTTGGGGATTCCGAGGTGTGGAAGATTTCAAGTGTCGCGCCCTTGTCCTCGACGAAGGCGGCCATGAAGGCGTCGGCCTGCTGTTGGGTGGTAAGCCAACGATGGCGGTCCTGATTCCCGGGATACGGCATGTCGTACTTGTCGGTTCCCAGGTGACCCTTCAGGAGGAATTTTAGTCGGAACCCCACATAGGCGACGTTCGGCAGAATGACGATAAGCTGTCGGCTCGCGACCCTCCACAGCTCGTCCATCGCCGCCTTCATGTCGTCCACATGCTCGACCACATCCAGGGCGGTTACTACATCCCACGACCGGTCCGCCAGCGGCAGGCCCGCCATCAGGTCCTGAACATGATCCACGGTGCCGTCTTCGTTCTGGAACAGGTCGACGCCGGCATAGCGAACGGCGGCTGGTAGATACCGGCGCAGCACGGTATCGCGACAACCCACGTCCAAGAGCGACAATGGGCCCTGCCCTGTATCCAGACGCGCAATCAAGTCCGCGACGATCTCGTACTTGATCTTGTCCAGCTTCATATCGGTTCCGGCTCTTCGAATATGGCGCGCTGGCCTGGCGACGAGCATGCAGAAATGACCAGACCGTCGAGGCGCAAACCCTACTGCTGGAACCGAGCCTGAACTTCAATGACAAGGTACAACGCATGGGATGAAAAGGCGATGGACTGGTCTGGGGAAGGTTAGGGCAGAATCATTTGCTGATCACACGGGGCGAAACAGTCGTGCGGGCTAGCATGAAACGTGTCGGCAAAGGGCGCGACGACTACCAGGGTCCCGCCGGCTTGACCGCCGTTGGCGCCTGAACAATCGCCGATTGACGAGACAAGACACGACCTGAAGTATGGCCGCCCAGAGCGGGCAGGGAAGCATGGGCAAAGAGAATTTCAGCTCCCCGGGCGTTCAGTCCTGGTACGGCAACATAGCGAAGATGCGTGTCATCTCGCGGATCCTGGAAACGCCGGGAAAGAAGACGATCTTCGACTATGGGGCGGGCGCGGGGGGCGGCTGGCCGGGAACACTGGCTCAGCACCCGGAAATACAGCTTGTCGCCTACGAACCCTCACCTTCGTCCAATTCTCTGAGGCAGCGAACACCACAGGCGGTCATCCTCGGAGCGGAGGAACTGGCGGGCGACTCCGTTGGGGCGGACTTCATCGTCAGTTTTTCCGTCTTCGAACATGTCTATGACCGGGCGGCGTATCTTGCGAACGCCCGCAGGCATTTGGCGGACGGTGGGACGTTCTTCCTCAACTATGATGACGCTCATTTCAGAAAATCACTGGACCTCAACCGCCCGCGCTCATGGTTTGGTGACCTTCGCGAGTACACCAAGAACGCGGGCGCCGGAATCTGGCCACACCTTGGAATGATCGGGCGCTACCAAAGCCGCGTCGTACGCGAGGACGCCGATGCGATGGTGGCCGCCGCCGGCTTTGCCACGGTGTCGGTGCGATACGAAAACATCGTGAGCTTCAAGCGACTCTCCAAGCATGTCCCGAAACACGGCCAGGCAGAGTTCTCTGCGCTCTGGCTGGCAACTGAGGACTCGCTCAACAGCGAGCATCAACATTCCGGCTCCCTCCACTATGGAGACGAAATAATCCTGTGGCGAGAAATGGGGTCGCGCACTCTGGAGCTACAAGCGCTCTGACCGTTCATCCAGCAGGGGCCGGGCTCTCGGCGCAACGGGGTCTGCAGGCTCGCTTCCCAGCCCCGCACTAGGGGTGTTCACGCCGACTTTTCGCGCCGAGCTGGCGAAACTGATCCAACACCTTGTCTGCGAGGGCCCCGATCGAATGCTCCTCGACCACAAGCCGGCGCCCTCTCATGGCGTGGGCGGCGCGTTCTGCCGGCGAAAGGAGAAGCACGCGCCGAATGGCGGCAGCCAGGGCGTGTACATCATTCTTGGGAACCAAGGACAGTGGCTTCATCTCGACGGGGAGGATCTGTTCGAAGGCAGCGTTGCTTGTGACGACCGGGACACCACAGCTCAGCGCCTCGAGCACCGTCTTGTCGACACTGTCGGTATCGCCGGAATTCACGAACAGGTCGTACTGAGCGACAACTTCATGGGCGCGATAGTGGGGCACGCCGGGCAACAGGCGGACACGTTCGGCGAGATCATTGTGGCTGATCCGCAAATCCAGCTCCGAGCGATAGGCGCGCCCGTCGTCATCCAGTGGATCACCGATCAAATCACAGCGTATGCTCAGCGTCGGGTCCTCGCGGCGCAACAAGGCGATTGCGTCGATCACGACCTCGAGACGTTTCACGCGCGATATGCGGCCCAGGGTCAACAGGCGCCGCTCTCCACTCGGAGGCCGCTCGACCGGCGCGAAGCGAGCAGTGTCGATCCCTTGACCGATGATTCGGAGCTTGGATGTCTTCAGGCGAAACCCGCTGGCGGACGACGAGACCACGCGGTCCGCCATGAATACCGCTGGCGCCAGCAGAGGAGGAACATGACCGTGCGCATACCAGATTACGATTGGCACGCGGAACACCTTGAGCAGCGGCGAAGTCAGCAACGGAAACAAGTGGTTCATGTGCGCGAAGCAGCCGTCGATGCGACCCTGGCGCAAGATCCGCCAGGTAACGGCGTGGAGGTTGGCTAACTGCGCCAGCTTGCCCGCCCCCCGATCGCGGCCAATTCCACTCACCCTCACGTTTGGACGCAGCCGAAGGGTTCCGACCTCGGTGCTGACGACATCGATGAATTCGACGCGATCGGCCAGGGCATTGATCCAGTCAGTGGTAAAGCCCAATACGCTGTCGTCAGCGTCGGTACGCAGGTTGAAAAGGATCAGCCTCATGGTCCGGCCCAGTGTCGCGAGAGTCGGGCGGCCAAGGCATCCAGGCCAAACCGCTCATGGGCCAATCGAAGCGCCTCCAGGCCCATGGCGTCGCGGCGCGCGTAATCGGAAAGTATCTCAAGGCTCTTCGCCACGAGGGCGGCGCGGTCCCCTCGTTCGGTCAGGAACCCGGAAACCGCGTCATCGATGATGTCCTCCGGCCCCGAACAGCGTGTCGCCACGCTCGGCGCCCCCGCGAAGCCAGCCTCCAGGATGACCCGGCCGAAGCCTTCATAGTGAGAGGTGAGAAGGAAGAGATCCGCTGCGGCATAGACATCGGGCAGACTCTCGTGGCCGACGGGTCCGGGCATCAGGATCCGGTCGGCCTGTCCGCGCGCCGCGATGACGCCTCTCAGCTCGGCGTCAAGTTCACCACCGCCCACGATGACGAACCGGGTCTCAGGTCGAGCCTTCAGGATGTCGTCGGCAACGTCCAGCCACAACGGCAGGTTCTTCTGGGCCGTTAAACGTCCAACGAAGAGGACGACCGGGTGATCCGCCAGCCGTGGATCCAACTTGGCTCGCGCCGCCGCCTTCGACAAGTTGGAGGGGGTGAAGTTGACCCCGACGGGAATGACGTCGATGGCTGATGGGTCCAGGCCTAATCGTGCCGACACCTTGATGCGCAGAGGCTCGGATACAACCCGGATGCGCGTTGCACGCCGAAGGGACCAGAGACCCAACGCCCGGTTCACGTTGTTCAGCAACCGCTCCCGGCGCCATTCGTCGGACAACATGTCGAAGTGCATTTGGGGCAGGAAGGCCGCCCCCAGCGCCCTCGCCAGGATCGCGCCGAGGCAGCCTTCTTCCCACGGCGTCTGGGTGGTCACGGCCGTCGGCCGCCAGCCATGGGCCAGCACGGACGGAAGCGTGGCAATGGTATCCGCCAGGTACGTCGCCCGGTGCAACGACTGGGTTCCGTAGAGCCTCAAACCAGGTGCGGGGTCGTCCCGACGATGGCCGCTGCCGTACCGCGTGTAAGTCAGTATGCGGATCTCGCTCTCGTTCCCGTAGAGCGCTCGCAGGCGTTCAGCATAGCGGATATGCCTGAGCCTCGCGTCGCCCTGGACCGCGCGCCCGCCAGAGAAAAGCGTGCTGTCCTTGCCAAGGACCAGAAGTCGGACGGGATTACCCACGGACGTCGCTGGCCACTCGCAACACGTCTACAGTGTCACGATACATGGCTTCCCAAGTGAATCGGCGGAGGGCGTCGGCGCGCCCCGCCGCGGCGATGAACGCGCAATGATCTTCGTCGTCCAGAAGTCGCGCCAGGGCCTGCTCCAACCGCGCATCGTGTCCTGAGGGGACCAGATACCCGTCTACACCGTCGTTGATCGTCTCGGGTGTACCGCCTACGGCCGTAGCGACCACTGGGCGCCCTGCCAATCGCGCTTCCAGTACGACGTGCGGCAGGCCTTCTATCGTTGAATTCAAAGCGAAGACCCTTCCACGCCGCATCTGGGACGTAACGGCTGCCCTTTCAACTTGGCCGGCGAATGTGACCCGAGCGGGCGAGGACTGAGCCAGTGCTTCCAATGCCTCTCTTTCCGGCCCGTCACCGACGACCAGCAACGACCACCCGCGCCGCCCGCACACTTCAATGAGCCGCCCGATCCGCTTCAGGGGAAGCAGCCTGGCTACCGTAACGACATCGTGGTCCGGAACCATGTCGTCCTTTGCGCTGTCCGGGTCATGCTGAACGGCATTCGGTATGACATGAACTCTTTCGTCCTTGATGCCCCATCCAGCAACGAGGGCGGCCAGATAGCGACTGGGTGTGATGACCCGGGTGGCGGCGCGCGTGTAGGTCGATTGAAGCCAGCGCAGGAACATCCATTTCATGGACTTGCCCCCAGGCCTTTGGAAATCGACTACTCCCAGATCGGTCGCTCGATGAGCGCTCGCCTGTTCCCAGATCTTGTCGCTGACCACCTTTATGACTGTCGGCTTCCTTCGGAATATTCGGGCCGCGCAGATACCCTCCAATACCAATCCGTTTAGATAGACGACGTCCGCTTTAGCCAGCAGGCGCCAAATGATTCCAACGGTCCTAATCCGGCGAACGAGACGATTGCCGTTCCGCGCGATCCGCACCACGGGAAACGGCAAGGATGAGTCATCGTGATCCAGACGGTCGCTCAACGTGACGACGCCAATTACCTCGTGGTCGCCTGCCAACGCGCGTGCAAATGCAGGCACGTAGGCAGCCGGCCCGCCCGCGTCCGGCGGGAAAATGCCCGTGGCGATCAGGACCTTCATTTGCGGTCGATGAGCTGATGTCGGGATGTGATCTTGCCGCGCCACGCCCGGCGTCGCGCGTCGCCCTGCACCGGGCCTCCTTCGGTGAACGGCGTGCCGCGCTTGCTTGGCGCCAGAAGGCGGACGGGTTCAGGCATGGCTCCGCGCTGCTTCCTGGAGGATTGATTCTGTCTGACGGTACATCGTTGAGAAGGAAAAGCGCGCGGCGGCGTCTTTCAGGCCAGCGTCGGCGATCTCCAGCCTGTGAGCCGGATTGTCGATCAATCTGTTGATGACTTCGCCCAGGCGCCGGTTGTCCCGCGGCGGCGTCAAATAGCCGTCGACGCCGTCGTGGATAGTCTCCGGCGTTCCTCCCACTGCGGTCGCAACAACTGCGCGCCCGGCCAGCTTGGCCTCAAGGACGATATGCGGCAGGCCTTCATAGGTGGAGTTCAAGACGAAGACCCGTGCGCGGCGGATCGCGGCTGGGACCTCGCCCTTCGGCAAGTTGCCCGTAAACTCCACCTCGGCCCCGCTTGCCACCGCCCTGGCCTGCAGCATTTCGCGATCCGGGCCATCGCCGACGACGAGCAGCGACCAGTGCTTTTCTGCGCAGACGTCAATCAAGCGATCGATGCCCTTCCAAGGCACTAGTCTTGCGACAGTGACGACGTCGTGAGTCTCGCGACCTCCTTCTGCAGGCGAAGGAGGGATCACGGCGTTGAGCACCACCCCGATGCGACTGGGCGGCACACCCCATCCCGCGACGACGCCGGCCAGATAGCGACTAGGCGTGACCACGAAGTCCGCAGCCTTGGTGTAGGTTGACTGCAACCACCGCGCCAAAGCCCACACAAACGGCTTGCCGCCGGGTCGTTGGAAGGCGTCGATGTCGGACCTGGTGGCGCCCTGATTTCGCGCCTGCTCCCAGACAAGGTCGCCAACAACCTTGATCACAATCGGTCGTCGCCGGATCAGGCGCGCAGCAATCACCCCTTCGAGCACCAGCCCGTTGAGATACACCACGTCCGCCGCCTTCAGCAGTTTCGCGACCCTGCTGATGGTGCGGATCCGCCGCACGACACGAATGGTATTGCGCGCCAGTCTGATGACCGGAAAAGGGAAATGGCTGTCATCATGATCGAGCCTGTCGCTCAAGGTCACGACGCCGATAACCTCGTGCTCTTCGGCGAGGGCGGCGGCGAAGGCAGGCACGTAGTTGGCGGGTCCGCCCGCATCCGGCGGGAAGATGCCTGTGACGATCAGGACCTTCATTTGCAGCCGAAGAGCAGGCCGAGCGCGGAAGCGAGCGCATCAGCCTCAGTTTTGACGACGCGCTCTTGAGACCGCCCCACCCTACACTGTCTCCGCGCTACCGTTAGCCGCCTGCCCAGAAGATTTATTGAGAGTTGAGTAGACGTCGAGTGTGCGCCGAATCATGGCGCTGGGAGGGAAGGAGTCTCGAACTCGCTGGGCGCCCGCGCTCCCAAATTTCTGGCGCATCTTGGGGTCACAGAAGCGCAGCAGCGCATCGGCGAACGCCTGATGATCCTGTCTTGGGACCAGGACGCCGGTCACGCCATCACTCACCACTTCAGGTATCGCGCTGACCGCAGTGGCGAGAACGGGTCGTTCCGCCGCCTGGGCCTCCAGAAGCACCAGGCCGAACCCCTCAAAATCCGACGTCAGGGCAAAGAGATCAAACGATCGCATTACGGCGGGTATGTCTGTCCGAAAACCCGCGAACAACACGCGGTCCGATAGTCCGAGCTCGGAACACAGAGTCTTCAGCTTTCGCTCCAGCTCGCCTCTCCCGACGATGACGAGTTTGGCAAAACTGGCGGGCTCTCTCGCGACAGCCCCGGCGAACCCCCTGAGCATGACGTCCAGGGCCTTCTGAGCCGTCAGGCGGGCAACCGTGCCGACAAGGAAGTCATCGGGGGCGACGCCCCACTCCTCGCGCAGCCGTCCTGCCGCCTCCTCCGATTGCGGGCCGTACGGCGCGGGATCAAGGCCGTAGTGGATCGTTACCAACCGATCGGAGAGCGGCTTGGACCATCGTTCAGCAAAGTAACGGGAGACTGCTCCGGAGATTGCGATTACGCGGCTCGCCCGGGACGCGCACCACCGTTCGACGACGGTCGCAAAGGGGAGGCTCATGAACGCTTTGTCGTTGTGCTTGCTTATCACGAGCGGCACGTCCGGCCGTCCCATCAAGGCGACCCGGGTGTAGAGCTCCGCCGGCGGCAGGTGCGCGTGAACCAGCGAAGGCGATTCATGATCGATAAATCGCCGCAACCGGAACATCGGGGACACCTGTCCGTATCGGCTCAGGCAAAGATCCTTGGTCTTCACCCCGAGTTTCTCAAACGGCTGTTGCCAGTAGCGATCGCCGTCCGACTTCAGAAAAGCGACCGCAACGTTCCATCCCGCGTCGACCTGTCCCTGGACCAAATCGAAAAGGTGATTTTCCGCGCCCCCTCGCGCTACGGCGGTAATCACATGCAGTACTGAGGGCTTTGTCTTACTTCCAGGCATTGGGGGACTCTGAGGACTGCTCCGGTGAACGACAGCGCGCATGGAACGGCGGCCGGCGCGCGATCGTGACGTTGTTCAATTCCCGGAGCCGCCGCCGAGCCATTCGACACGGCGTATGGCTGCTCCGAACGAACGCATAGTCGCACCTTTGCATGTTGGATAGGTGTCGCGGCCTCCCGGAAGGCCTCTGGCGAATTCCCCGCCGTCGCCATCGATATTTCGGCAATCAATTAGCGGATATCGATCTCATCAACTATTGAAAGGCGCCGTCTTCAATAGTTGAGCTTCGGGCGGGGCGCATTTCCGACGGGCAATTGGGGCGTAGCATGTGTGGGATCGCAGGCATCCTGAATGGCCGCGTTCGCTCCGAAGCGGCGCTCGTTCAGGCGGCTGTTTCAATGGCGGACGCGATCGCCCATCGAGGGCCCGACGGCTCCGGAACCTGGGCCGATCCCGAGTCAGGCATCGCGCTTAGTCACAGGCGACTGGCTGTCATTGATCTGACGGCGGCAGGCGCACAGCCGATGCATTCGAGATCGGGGCGGTACGTCGTCAGTTACAACGGCGAGATCTACAATTTCAATGAACTGAGACGCCTGGTCGAAGATGCACGGCCGAACTCCACGTGGCGGGGTCACTCGGACACAGAGGTCCTGATTGAGGCGATTGACCTCTGGGGGTTTGAGGCAACCCTTCCCAAGCTGGACGGCATGTTTGCGCTCGCCGTGTGGGACAGGCAGACGCGAGAGCTCTCCCTGGCCCGGGACCGCTTCGGTGAGAAACCCCTGTACTACGGGATTATCGACGGGGCCTTCCTGTTCGGCTCCGAGTTGCGCGCCCTTCGCACCCAGGCTCGCCTGGGAGAATCCGACATCGACCTGGAAAGCCTGGAGTGGCTTTTCCAGACGTCGTACGTCCCGGCCCCTCGAAGCATTTTCCGGCAAGTCAGCAAATTGCCGCCGGCGTCCTGGCTCACCGTAAAGCCTGAGGACTTGACGTCCGGCCGGCAGCTGCAGGTGCATACATACTGGGACGCGATGCGTGCGGCGGGTTCGGCGGCGGAGAGCCCTTACGACGGGACCCCCGAGGAAATCGCTGATCGGCTTAGCACGCTCCTGGAAGACTCGATCCGCCTTCGCCTGGTCGCCGACGTGCCGGTCGGCGCAATGTTGTCAGGCGGTATCGACAGCACCTGCATTGCCGCAATCGGCCAGTCACTTTCGACGAAACCCCTCAGGACTTTCACCGTCGGCTTCTCTGACGCCGACTACGATGAATCCCAGTCAGCGGCGGTCGTCGCCAAGGTGCTCGGCACAGACCACACCATGGTCAGGGTCGGAGCGGAGGAGATCCTCGCGGCGGTGCCGCTGATGGCTCAGACGTACGACGAGCCGTTCGCAGACAGCTCCCAGGTCCCAACCTACCTCCTTAGCGGCGCGCTGAGGCAAGAGGTCACGGTCGCCCTGTCAGGCGACGGGGGCGATGAGCTCTTCGGAGGCTATCACCGCTATTCTGCGGGCCCAGGGCTCTGGAAACGACTGGCGATGGCGCCCTACCCCATCAGGAAGCTCGGGGCTCAATGCCTCTCGCTCCTGGGGCCGTCGTTTCCCGGGATCGTCGCGGGCGCGATAGGGGCGAGGGGTGAGGCCGCCGGGCGCATTCAGAAAGCGCTGGGTTTGATCGACGCCCGTTCGACCGATGACCTCTATGCGAGGCTGACGTCACACTGGCCGGGGGACGCTGCCGTATCAACGTTTGGCGCATCCGTGAAGCCGACCCTGCTAAGGCCCGACCGCCCATCAGCGGCGTCCGACTTTGCCCGCGACATGATGTTGAGCGACACGGCTGGCTACCTGCCGAATGACATACTTACCAAGGTGGATCGCGCCTCGATGAAGGTTGCACTCGAGGTTCGGCCTCCCTTCTTGAGCGCAGCCCTGTTTGATTTCGCCTGGTCCTTGCCAACGAACAGTCTGTTTCGTGACGGCGTGGGAAAACAGCCGCTCCGGCGCCTTGCGGAACGCCACGTTCCCCAATCGATCGTGACCAGGCGAAAGCAGGGGTTTGTCGTGCCGTTCGGAAATTGGCTCCGCGGCCCTCTGAAGGCCTGGGCGAGCGACGTTCTTTCGCCAAGCCGCCTAGCGCGAACCAATTTCTACAATACAGCCAGAATTGAGAAGGCCTGGGAGCAACACAAGTCCGGTGCAATCGACAACAGCATGCAGCTTTGGCCGATCCTGATGTTTGAGGAGTGGCGCAACACACTCCACTGACGTCAGTCGATGATCAGCGCGAGTGTTGCCTTGGTGACGGCCTCTAGTTCGTACTTCTGCCGGCAGATTTTCAGGCCCGCCTTGCCCATGGCCCGCGCTCGGTCGAGGTCCAACGCCAAGGCTTGCATGGCCGTCGCCAGGCTCCGAGGATCTCGGACGGTCACGAGCAGCCCATTGACGCCGTCCACCACGGTCTCACGACAGCCCGGGACGTCCGTAGTGACGATTGCGCGCGCCATCGCCATGGCCTCAAGGTTAGAACGCGGCGTTCCTTCACGATAGGACGGAAGCACATGGACATGGCAGGCCGCGTATTCCGCCCGGGGGTCGGCGAGATGTCCGCGAGCTTCGATCAGGCCCTCAGCCAGCCAACCGTCAATTTCATCCTGACGGATCGCCGCCGGATTCGGATCGGTGCCTCCCACCAAGACGAATTGGGCATCGGGAACTGCGACGCGAACGATTCGTGCTGCGTCGACAAACTCCCGAACGCCTTTGTCCCTTAGCAGTCGAGCCACCATCAGAAACCTTGGCGGGCCCGGCGGCCAGGGAGCTGGCGCGTAATGGGTCATGTTTACACCAGAGCCATTGACGAGACCCACCGGAACCGTTGCAGGGAGCACGCCGCCGAGCCGTAAGGCGGCCAGGTCGTCAGGATTCTGGAAGATGACCATATGCGCTTGCGCCAGCGCGACCCGGTACCCGAAACGAGCGACGAGGCCGACCAACAATCGCTTCAGGCCGCCGCCCTCCGTAAAGGCGTAGCCGAGACCCGGGATCATGGCGGTGCGGCGCCGGACTCCGAGCATCCTTGCCAGAATGAGGCCATAGATAACCGGCTTGATGGCGTGGGCGAACATGGTGTCTGGATTCGTCCGCTTTATGATTTGCCAAAGCAGATAGATCGATTTCAGCTCAGCGAACGGATTGAGCGCCGCGCGACCCATGGGCCAGGGGACAAAGTCGATTCCCAACTCGGCATACCGCGCCGTATCGAAGGCCGCCGGGACTGGCGCGACGGCGACAATACGATAGCCCTTGGCCTGAAAGGCCTTCATCAGGGGGCCTCGGAAGGCGAGCAGGTAGGCCGCCTCGGCGCCCAGGAACAGCATCGTCTTCACCGTCCCAATCTCCTGCGAAAACGGTCAAACACCATAGTGTTCGCGATACCATGCGACGAAGGCTGGAACGCCGACGGAGATGGGGGTGGAAGGTTTGTAGGCCGTCAGGGCTTCAAGCAAGTTAGCCGATGCGTAGGTCGCCGCTACATCACCATCCTGCATCGGCAGAAAGGTCTTTTCCGCCTGCCTCCCCAACGCCCGTTCCAGTTCACCGATGTAATCCATCAAGCTGCTTGGCGCTCCGCCACCGATATTGACCAGGCGGTAGGCAGCAACCGGCGAGAGCGTGTCACCAGCCACCGGCGCGCCTCCGGGAATGGCGCGCGCCAATCGAACGATGCTTTCCACCAGATCATCCACAAAGGTGAAGTCTCGCGACATATTGCCGTGACCGAAAACCTCGATCGGTTGGTTTGCCAGGATGGCCTTGGTGAATTTGAAGAGAGCCATGTCCGGCCGGCCCCATGGGCCGTAGACCGTGAAAAAGCGAAAGAACGTGGTCGGGATGCCGAACAGGTGGCTATAGCTGTGGCCCATTAGTTCGGTCGCACTCTTGGTCGCCGCATAGAGCGTCAACGGATGCACCGCCTGATCCGTCTCCCGGAACGGCATCTTGGTATTGGCTCCGTAGGCGGAACTGGTCGATGCGGCCAGGAGATGGCTGGGTTTGAATCGCCGGGCCGCCTCGAGCACGTTAAACGTGCCCACCAGGTTGGATGAAACGTATGCTTCCGGGTGATCAATGCTGTAGCGGACACCCGCCTGGGCGGCGAGGTGCACCACAACGTCAGGCTCCGCGTCTTGCCATGCGCTGTTCACGGCATCACCGTCCTCAAGTGAGATGCGCACTACCTTGAAACCATTGCCGTGTTTCTCAAGGACCGCGTTGCGCGCCTCTTTCAGAGTCACATCATAGTAGTTGGAGAAATTGTCGATCCCGACGACCTGATGGCCGTCTGCAAGCAACCTTCTCGACAGATGGAAGCCGATGAAACCGGCGGTTCCGGTGATTAAGAATTTCATGGCTGCTCATGGCTTTGAGGCGGATGTTCACTGAATTGCCGGACCCCCCCGAGGGGCTGCCCGGTTAGATGGCATGGTCGGAAACTCAACAGTGTACTCAGGCCTCCGGAAGCGGGCGCCATGCCCGTGGGGCGCAACCTTCCGCTAGGCAATCCGGTCACCTTGTCCGCGGCCGACCAGCGTCAACACCAACAAGGCCAGATAGCGCCCGACACCTCCGTCGCTGAAGAGGGCGCAATCATGTTCGGCGAGTTTCAGTGGCGTCGACATGTCCACACCCGCGATCTGCGCCGGTCCGGTGATTCCCGGGCGCAAGCGATATACCCCCAAGGCTCTCCTGGCCTCGATCACATCGATCTGTTCAGGAAGGCACGGCCGAGGGCCTACGAGGCTCATCTCACCGCGCAACACGTTCCATAGCTGCGGCAACTCGTCGATCTTGCTTGATCGCAAGAACGCTCCAAGGCCGGTCACCGACTCTCGCGTGATTTCATGGGTGCCCGCGCTTCGGGTGCCAGATCTCATTGTCCGAAGTTTGTAGCAGGTAAATCGCCGCTCCCCCTGACCGACACGAATTTGCGAGAAAATCGCCGGGCCTGGTGACGAGAGAGGAATCAGAACGACAAGGACCAAGAGAACCGGCGCCGTCACCACAAGGCCGATTGAGGCCGCGGCGACGTCCAGGACCCGGAGGACGAAGGGTTCAGCCTTTTCCATTGACACTTTCCCAGAGATTCCAGGCGGCCATTCGGAAGTCTGCTGATCGCATCCCATTCGGACTCACGCGTTGTGCTTCCAATCAGCCCGCTCTCGAGCGGCGAGGCATCAAATCGTCACGCGCTATCACGCACAGATTCCGGTCGAGACGTTAACGATTGCGCGGTGGGCGCCTTCTCCGTCGGCCATCAGGCTGATCTGCTCTGCCAGGCGATGGATTGCCGCCAAGTCCTTGTGACCGAAACGGCGGCCGCCGATGATCTCAAGAATTCCCTCGCCACATGGGGCCGTCCGTTCCGACGGCGCAGTGAGGCCCTCTCGCATCTTCTCGCCGCGCTGAAGTCCGGTGAACACGATCTTGATGTCGACATCGGGCGTGAGTCCGGAGGCCTCGATCAATTGGCGTGCCAGATCGACGATTTTCACCGGCTTGCCCATTTCTAGTACAAATAGTCGCGCAGGCCCCGTGGGTCCCTTCGCGCTCAGGGCGGTGGCGTGAAGCACGAGTTGAACTGCTTCCGGGATCGTCATGAAATAGCGCTCGACGTCTGCGTGCGTGATCGTCACTGGACCGCCCCGCTCAATTTGTTCGCGAAACAGCGGGATAACGGATCCCGTGGAGCCCAGAACGTTCCCAAATCGAACCGCGCAGCACCGGAGCGTGTCGCTTTCCTGGCTGGCTATCAAGCCTTCGGCGATTCCTTTGGTGGCGCCCATGATGCTGGTAGGTTGAACTGCCTTGTCAGTTGAAATGAAGGTCAGCTGGCGCGCGCCACACGCCTGCGCGGCCTCAATCACATTCTTGGTTCCGACGACATTGGTCAGAAAGCCCTCGACTGGGTTCTGCTCCACGAGAGTTACATGTTTGAGCGCGGCAGCGTGGAACACAATCTCCGGCTTTTCTTCGAGGAATGTCTGCCGCAACCGGCTCAGATCTCGGACGTTGCCCAATACTGTGCTCACCTTACAGCGACTTCCGGAGCCGCGAAGCTCTCGATCAATCTCGAAAAGGTGGAACTCCGAGTGGTCGAGCAGCGTCAGACGGGCGCATCCGGCCAGCACCAATTGCCGCGAAATTTCGGAACCGATGCTACCGCCGGCGCCGGTCACTAGCACTCGGCGGCCCTTGACCAACTCGACGATCGGGGCGGGATCTAGGGACACCGGAGCGCGCGAGAGAAACTCGTCCGGTGCGATTTCCCGCAGCGCGTCGCCGGCGCCCTTATTCAGCTCAGTCAGGTTGGGCCGGCGCAGGAGCCTGAAACCGGCCTGTTTGAGCCGGCGGATATCTTCGGTGACGAGCCCGAAGTCGATGACCGAGTCACTCAGGAAGATGATCGACAGCTGACCCGGGCGCCATCGGGCCTGGGCATCCGCGACGTCATGCAACTGGTCCAGCGTTCCGAGTACCGGCGCGCCGTTAATGTGAAGCCCTACAGCCGCACGGTCGGTCGAAACAATGCCCGTGACATTGAAGCGGTCCGGGTTGTCCTCACGCAGCCGCCGGACCATTGCGTCCGCGTCGTGCAGGTTCCCGACGACCAGGACGGGCGCGCCACCGCCCAGCATTACATCGGAAAACCTGAATGACGTGAGCAGCGCGGGGTTCTTGAAGACGCGCCACGCCAGTCGAATTCCGACTAATGCGAGGAAGCTGAGCATCCACGACAGCAGCAAGCTAGATCTTGGCAGGTCGATCGCGCGCTGGGTCACGAAGATCAAAGCCAGGAACAAACCTGCGGTGATGGCTGTGCTTCGCAGAATCGCCAGCGCTTCGCGCGCCGACGAGAAACGCCAGGCCGCCCGCTCGGTTCGAAATACAAGCTCGACGAGCCCGCCGATGGCTCCATAGGCCGCAGCCCACACGTAGACCCGTGACGCGCCGGTGTCGTTGACCCACCAGTCAAACGGCAGGCCTCGCCTGAGCTCATAGGCAAGCAGGAACGCGACGACGATCAGCGCAACGTGGGCGAAAAATTTCGCCACGCGCCCAAGGCTCATCTCCACTTCACTCTCCAGCCCCTCTGGATAATGCGCGACACGTAGGACCTTTTCCCCGGTTAGCCCAGTCAAATAAAGGTTGTGACCGATTTGGCATCAAGGACACATCTCTTCACGTCGTTCGGGGTCACGAAGACGTGGGTGGTTGCCTCGTGCAACATCGCCAATTCGGCCATTTCGTGATGAGGGCTCTATAGAGGCGCTTCCGTCATCGCCAATCCCTACGCTGACGGAAGACCAGGGTGTCGCTCCGCACCACCCCCACGGCAATTTCACCAAAAACCAAACCGTTCGGAACACACGCGCTCAAGGCTCCAATGCCACGATCACGCACCGATATGGCGATGTCTGAGAAATCTCTACCTTCCGGCCGGAGAGTCGTTCTTCAAACCACTCCATCTTCTCATTCATGAGATCGAAATGCAGTTCCCCGATGAACTGCCCCACTCGTTCTATATCGAGCCCGCGCAGCAATTCTGCTTCGTGCCCCTCAATGTCAAACTTCAACAGGCCGATCCGCTCAAGCCCTATCTGGTCGAGAAAGGAGTTCATTGTCAGCGTCTGCACCCGAATTTCTCGTTCACCTGGAGCACCTCGAGCTCGCAGCGAAGAACCAAAATGAGCCGCGCTTACAAAGAAAGCGGCTTCTCCGTTCTTCGAACTGATTGCGATATTGTAAGTATTTATGCTCGGATTAGAGGCCGTGTTGCGCACCAAGCGTTCGTACGTCTGTGGGCACGGTTCGATGGCGTAGATGATGGCGTCCGGAAACCTGGCGGCCATATAAAGGCTGGCCATCCCAACATTAGCGCCAACATCGACGATGAATCGCGGTGTAGGCTGCACCGCGCGACTGTACTCGCCGTCAACGAACACCTCGCGAATGACCGTGCGATCGGCGGGGCCATCAATAATGATCGGGAAGCGCTTGCCAGCTACGGAAACCGTGGTGAAGACCGGCCCCGCACTCAAGCGATTAGCCGCGAATGACCATGCGATTGCGATCCGATCCCCGAGCGTAGCGCCCAGGTTAACGAGCCGAAAAAACGTTAACAGTCGCTTGAATAAGGGGGCTCTAGGGGGCGTTGTCATACCAAGTTCATGACGCGCTAAGGCGAAGTGCAGCGATGGTGGATTCAAGTCGGTGCATTCTCATGGTTCAGGCTCTCCCTGCCGATCCAGCAAGGCTCACTTGGTCTGCCTGCATTGCAAGCTCGTTCGCAATCTGCATCGCCAGGCCGAGCGGAAAGCAGAAGCTGTGCAACTCGCCTCGTGCGTCGATGAGTTCAATGCCGACGATGCCTTGGTCTAGCTGGGACCCGACCCGCCATTTCTTGACCACCGTGAAGGCGTGAAACTCGGAACCCGCGTGGGTCATGTTTTCAGCTCCGGCGGGGCGAGTTCGACAACAATGCTAGCTGGCGGGCTGCCCGTCAGGAGCGGCGCTGCATCGGCTTTCCAGTCCAACCAAGTCGCCCAATTCTCCCGGTCCAGAATGACGGGCTGGCGGTCGTGGTAGTTGGCTTGAACCGGCTCCGACGCGGACGCGGGCATTGTGAATCTCTCCAGCCGTTCCCCTTCGATAGTGGCACTTTCCCAAAGGCCGGGGAACATCATCGGGCGGTCGTCGGCCCTTGAGCTTGGCACCCCGCTCGGGCATCTCTGAGCCTTGTCCGGGGATGGACCACTCAAAGGACCATATGAACAACCTAGACGCTGAGGTGGTCGACGACTTCGGGGCCGAATGGAGCCGCTTCGACCAGTCGGCCCTGTCCGACGCGGAAAAGGCGGCAATCTTCGAGCGCTATTTCGCGGTCTTTCCCTGGAACGATCTGCCGGCGAACGCCGAGGGTTTCGATTTGGGCTGCGGCAGCGGTCGCTGGGCCAGCCTCGCCGCCCGCCGGGTGGGAATCCTGCACTGCATCGACCCGGCCGCCTCGGCCCTGGCAGTGGCGCGCCGCAACCTGGCGGGCCAGGCCAACACCAGGTTTCACGACGCGGGGGTGGGCGCCATTCCCCTGGCCGACCGCTCAATGGACTTCGGCTACAGTCTGGGGGTTCTGCACCATGTGCCGGACACCGCCGCCGGCCTCGCCAGCTGCGTGGCCAAGCTGAAGCCCGGCGCGCCCTTCCTACTCTATCTCTACTACGCGCTGGACAACAAACCAGGCTGGTACAGGCTGATCTGGCGGATGTCGGACGGCGTGCGGCGGGCCATCGCCGTCCTGCCCCGGCCCTTGAAGTTCTTCACCTGCCAAATCATTGCCGCGGCCGTCTACTGGCCGCTGGCACGCTCAGCGTGGGTGCTGGAGAAGCTGGGCGCCGACATCAGCAATCTGCCGCTGGCCGCCTATCGCCACAACAGCTTCTACAGCATGCGCACCGACGCGCTTGACCGCTTCGGCACCCGGCTCGAACAGCGGTTCACGCGCAGCCAGATCGCCGCGATGATGACCGCCGCCGGCCTCAAGGACGTGGTGTTTTCCGAGGGCCCGCCGTTCTGGTGCGCGGTCGGCCGCAGGGCATGATGGTCCGCGTCCTGCACGCCGGCGGTCTCCTCGGCGCCAGGAGGAGACGGCAGTTCATTGCCCAGACGCGGACCTCAGGACTTGGCTGTAGTCGAAATCAGCCCACAAGATCGCGCGGAAGCACGCCCAGCACCTGCCCAATCTCGAACACGGTAACGACGGTCGGGTTGCGAGATCCCCGCTCGAGGCCGCTGATATATTGCTGAGAGAAGCCCGCCTGTTCGGCGAGTTCCTCCTGGGTCAGCCCTTTTTCCAGTCTGAACCGGCGGACGTTTTCGCCGACCAGCTTGCGCATATCCATGCGCTGGAGAGTCGGATGAGCCGCGAGGAAGGTTTATCGCACATAGTATGTAAATGACTTGGCCTGACCTTGGAGCGATCAGCACCCGAGGTGGCCCATGGCAGACCTGCCGCCCGAACTTCCGCCGGGCACCCCGGACGGGACCCTGCCTGAATTGGCGGACCTGTCGCCACTGGCGGAATCCAACACAACGACCGGGCGCGGGACTGCACGCCGAGCAGTCTCGATCCTGTTGGCGAAGAAACAGGGCTTTCACGAGCCCAGCGCCCAGGAGCGCCGCAACCTTTGCGTCGGGTTCGCCAAGGTCGGCAAGGTGCTCTACGGGGCCGCTTTTGACGCGGTCAGGCTGGCAGGCGCGGTCGATCTCAGCAGCCATGAGTCCATCGAGCGCGATATCGATCTGATCACCGTCTACGAGGTCAAATCGACCAACCGGCCCAAGCTGGACGCCGCCTTCTCCGGCTATTTCTTCGACCTCACCACCGCTGAACTGCTCGTCGCCCAGAGCCTCGGCGACAGCTACCGGTTCGCCTTTGTGAACACGATCAGCGGCGAGCACATAGAGCTCGGATTGAGCGAAGTGTTCGGCAAGGCCCGGCGCATCTATCCCAAGTGGGCGGTATTGTTCTGAATTTTGCCGGAACGTGCAGCTGGTCTCTCGACTTCCCTCCGTAACAGAGCGTGTGTCGGTCTCCACAGGGAGACGACAAAGCCATGCTGGACAAGGAGACCGCGGACCTGGGGCTCAGTGCCCTGGGCACAGCGATCGCCGAGATCATTGAGGATACCCACCAGGCCGCACTGACGCGGTTCAGGGGGGACGAAGACCCCTTCCGGCGCATCGTCCAGCTACAGGCGGCGGGCCAGGACGTGGCCGCCCTGGCCTCGGCCATGGGTGTGTTGGCTCGGCGCTCTGAGAGGTCGGCGTGAGCGTGGAGGACAAGATCGCCGAGCTGGAGGCGATGGACCTGATCCAGCTGCGGTCGGAGTGGAAACGAAAGGTCTGCGCACCTACCAGGATGCGTTCGCCCGATCTGATGCGCCGGTTGCTTGCCTGGTCACTGCAGGCCGAGGCTGAGCCTTGGGCCATCGCGGACCTTGAGCAGGCGCTCAAGCGCGCCCGGCCTGCCCGCACCCAGCCCTTACAGCCGGGGCTGCGGCTAGTGAGGGAGTGGAAGGGCCAGCGACACGAGGCCGAGGTGCTGGAGAGCGGCATCGCCTACCGCGGCCAGATCTTCGACAACTTGAGCCAGGTCGCCAGGCACATCACCCAGGTGAGATGGAACGGTCCCCGGTTCTTCGGCCTTCGAGGGCAAGCCTGATGGCTGGCGAAGGGCCCAAGGTGCTCCGAGCGGCCGTCTACACTCGCAAGTCCCACGAAGACGGCCTGGAGCAGGCCTACAACAGCCTGCACGCTCAGAGAGATGCCTGTGAAGCCTATATCCGCTCCCAAGCTGGCATGGGCTGGACCCTCGTGGAGACCGCCTACGACGACGGCGGCTGCTCGGGCGGCAATATCGAGCGGGAGGGCCTCCAGCGGCTGCTCGCCGATGTCGAGGCCGGGCGGATCGACATCATCGCTATTTACAAGCTCGACCGTTTGACCCGGTCGCTGACGGACTTCGCCAAGATCGTGGAGGTGCTGGACAAGGCTGGCGCCTCGTTCGTCTCCGTGACCCAGCCGATCAACACAACCACCTCGATGGGGCGGTTGATGCTGAACGTCCTGCTCTCCTTCGCCCAGTTCGAACGCGAGCAAACCGGCGAGAGGATCCGGGACAAGATCGCTCAATCCAAGGCCAAGGGCCTCTGGATGGGTGGGCCCCTGGCGCTCGGCTACGACCCTGGCGGCGACAACACCCTGGTCGTCAATGAAGCCGAGGCTGCCACGGTCCGGCACATCTTCGAACGGTATCTGAAGCTGAAGTCGGTCCATCGCCTGGCCGAGGAACTGGGTCGCCAAGGCATCAGATCCAAGGCCTGGGTTTCCACCCGCGGCCGGTCGATGGGCGGGGCTAAGATCGGGCGAGGCGCCCTCTTCCACCTCCTGCGCAACCCGCTCTACCGCGGACTGATCCGGCACAAGGAGAAGACCTTCCCGGGCAACCACGCGGCAATCATCGACGCCGGCCTCTTCGACGCCGTTCAAGCCGGTCTGGACAGAAACCAGGTGCGCAAGCGGCGCTCCGCCAGCAAGCCCGCAAGAGCGATGCTGACCGGCAGAATCATCGGCGCGGATGGTGAGCCGATGACACCCACGTTCGCGACGGGCCGGCGTGGGACGATCTACAGGTACTACGTCTCGGGGAAGCTTCAGCGTGGGGAGCGTCCGGGACAAGTCCCGCAAGGTCCCCGTAGAATCCCGGCCGACGCCCTGGAGGCCGCGGTGTTGGGGTGGCTGCGCCGGCTAACCGGTCGACTGGAGGGGACGTGGGAGGCCCTCTGCCCGATTTTACACCGGGTCGAGGTAAAATCAGAGCAGACCTACCTCCTGCTCGATGCCGCAGTCCTGTTCGGGTGCGATCATCCCGATCTGGCGTTCGAAGACCTTCAAGGGCGGCTGGGAGATGGCGAGCGGGCAGTTCGGGACGGCGGGGAGGTTCGGGTCGCGCTGCCGATTTGCCTGCGCCTCCGCGGAGGACGGACATGGATATCTGGCGGTGACAGCGCCGACTGCGGAAGGCAGCCAAATCCGGGGCCGCTTAAGGCGATCCTATCAGCCCACAACTGTCTCTACGAACTCGGCGCGCCAGCGTGGGCCACTGCACCATCCTGGGCGAACGCCGCACCACACCCCAGTCCCTACGTTATGAAGCTATTCCGCCTGGCGCTCCTCGCCCCCGATATTCAGAAGGCCATGATCGCGGGTAAAGCGCCTCCTTGGCTGTCAACACGAGCGCTGATGGACTGCGAAATACCCCTCGGCTGGGAGGCGCAACGAGCCTGGTGGGCCAACCTATGCCTCATCCACGATCAGCCATCGTAATCCATCGGAGGTGCAGATGGGTCCCTCCAGCGGATCGACTGAACTCCGGCGGCGACGGTTTTCACTCGCTTCGATCGGACTCCGGCTAGCGCGTGCTCCCAAGTCGACTTGAATATTCTAGCCCGGCCAGGCTTGGCGGCATGAACTGGCCGCCTGCGTAGTAGAAGCAGTCTCGCCGTTCGCCGGTGTTAGGGCAGACCATGTACCAACGCTGCCCGCCCCGACGTCCGATGTGGCAGTCGAGGCCGATGATCTGCAGGTCCGTCTTTTCTCCGTACCAGAAGAGAAACCCGATGAAGGCCCTGTCGGGGTCCTCGCT
>JGI24770J26754_10000136_pt1 | contig 47684 bp, 44 predicted proteins | sample LakOneMetagenome_FD_26754 | JGI IMG/M metagenome (IMG submission 26754) | reverse complement strand
GGGGCGCGGGCTCGAACGCCCAGGCGTTTTCCAGCGTCACGTCGACCCGGGCCCGGCCGCCGCTGGCGCGCACCGCAAAACGGGCCGCCAGGTGCGGATGGGCGGCGCCGTCGGCGTCGGTCAGTGGGGCGTGCAACAGCCATTCGCCTGCGAGCGGGCCGGTCAACCAGGCGCTGGCGCCCTGCTTGCGCAACAGCGTGGCGGCATCGGCTTGCCAGGTATGGCCGTCCAGGACGACGCTGACGCCGGCGCTAAATTGCTTGTCGAGCAAGCTTGCCGGGGTCAACGGTGCGGCGGCGGGGGCCGGGACTGCCTTGAACAGGGACAGGCTGCGGTGTTGTCCAGGCTTGAGAGTAGGCAAGATTACCGACACGATGGCATGGCGCAGCGAACCGTCCGCATGCCTGGCCTTGACGTCGACCTGCAGCGGCAGCGCGCTGCCATCGTCGAGCTTGCCGCTGAGCGTGGCGCCGCTGGCCAGTTCGCCCGGCGCGAACACCTGGCCGAAGGTGACCGGTACCGCGCTCTGGACCGCGGTACCGGTGCTGTCGATGTCGACACTGGTCAGCGCACCAGCCAGTGCGACAGTCGAGGCTGCCAGCGCCGGCAGGGCGATTGCGGTGGCGCCCGGCATGCGCACCGGATGGGCCGGTGGCAAGCCGTCCGCCAGCGCGGACGCGGCAACCAGGCTGGCCAGAACGAACAAGCGGGTCAGGAAACGCGGCATCGGCACGTCGAGGCAAAAGGAAAGTACTGGCATGATAATCCGATTGGCAAAAACAGCGCGGTCAAATGACGGCTGGCGGGCACGACCGATGGGCGAAAAAAAACCGCCTCGGGGCGGTTTTTTTTGAGTGGGTGCAGCTTATTTGGCGGCGGCGGCCATGTAATCCACGGCAGCCTTGACTTCGTCGTCGGAGGCGCTCGAGCCGCCTTTTGCCGGCATCATGCCTGCTTTGCCCTGGAAACCCTTGATGGCGTGTTCGTACAGGACCGCGGTGCCTTGCTTGATGCGTGGCGCCCAGGCTGCCTTGTCGCCGAACTTCGGCGCACCGGCGATACCGGCGCCGTGGCAGGCGACGCAGCTGGCGTTGTATACCTTCTGGCCATCGATGGCGACTTTGACCGGCTCGGCGGCGGGAGCGGCGGCTGGCGCAGCTGCAGCAACCGGAGCGGCCGCTGGCGCGGCAGGTGCGGCTTCGGCAGCAGCTGGTGCGGCCGCTGCCGGTGCTTTCGGTTCGTCGAACTTGGCGCCCGACTTGTTGGCCATGTAGACCACGGCACGCTGCACTTCGACATCATCGAGATCCGGGTTGCCGCCCTTGGCAGGCATGGCGTTGAAACCGCCGATGGCATGCTTGAACAGGGTGTCGGCGCCTTGCGCGATGCGCTTGGCCCAGCCATCGGTATCACCGAACTTCGGTGCGCCGGCGGCGCCCGAGGCGTGGCAGGCGGCGCAGTTGGCGGTGTAGACGGCATCGCCGGCGAGGAAGATTTTCGGTGCGTTGGCATCCTTGAGCGTGAAGCCTTCATCGGCGACCGGATGAATGCGCGTTTCAACGGCTGCGGCGCTCTGGCTATCGGTACCGGCACCTTCGAGCTTGGTAGTGGTCACGAACTTCACCAGCAGAATGATGCCGATGACGGTAACCAGGAAGAAGCCGGCCACGGCAGCGACGAGCTGCTTCGGGGTACGGATCGCGGATTCGTGTTCGTTGTGTGCGTCGCTCATGATGTCCTTAGTGCTATTTTTTAAAAGCTTGCCTGGCCGGGTCGCTTTGCACGTCAAATCCGCAAATGCTCGCCAAACCCGCGATTATAGACCCAAAGCACCTGTTTTGGAACGCAAATTGCCCGTGGTTCCACACTTTCCATGGACGCAGTGGCAGAAAAACGGTATCCTTCGGCTCTCTTCAAGTATTCCCCCTACGCGGCTGTAGCTCAGTGGATAGAGTATTGGCCTCCGAAGCCAAGGGTCGTGGGTTCGATCCCCGCCAGCCGCACCAAGTTTTTATCGTCAAATCAAGCACTTATACTTCGCAATATTTCGCACTGTTGAGCTATGTTCCGCATTTTTCGGCACACTCACTGTGGCAAAACTGTGGCAAAAATTGTGCTCAGCTGTTTGACATCACAACAGTGTGACATTTTCCTTCGCACGCAAAGGCCTGGCCGCGTACCGAGAACCGGTCACGCAAAAGCTCTGCGCAAAGGGTGAACCGGCAGCCGCATAAAGAACCTTTGCCGGTATTGTCAGTTCGGTTGCTAAACCTTGCGAGGACGACCTCTACCTCGGCTGTTCGCCGGCAGGTGTACCGGTATTGGTTCTTGCCTTGGGCCCGCAACGTGTTGGGCCAGCCATCGCTGTACATCCTCAGCGCGCCATAATAGGCGCTTGGTGCCAGGCAGGCGGCAGATTGGTGGAAGCGCGTCCGGGTTGCGCGATGCATCGCTGCGGATGCTGGCCACTGACTTGTGCAAGCAGGTCGCTAGCTCCTCGACGGAAAGCAGGGGTTCCACGGCACGCTCCTTGTGCTCAGGCATGAAAGTTCCCCTGGTTGAATCTGCTCGGAGGATGCACAGCTTTGATCGCGGAAAGATGGTTATCTAAATAACAATTATTATTCTAGGTTGAGTTCGCGAGGGAGGCCTTGAAAAATGGCAAAGTGACTGCTGCGCCTGGGTCGAATTGTTCCTGCTCCTCTGCCATGACTTTGCCGGTGAGGTGCTTCCCCACATCTAACTGCTGCGTGCCCTGGCCGCAGCCAAGCGTCGTTACCTGCCGATTGCCGCTGGCCGTCACCTGGTTGCGCTTCCACACATCCCCCGTGTTTTCTGGTAGGAAAAAGATATTGTTGTAGCCGGGTTCAAAAAAGCGCATCCCGGCGCTTTCGGATTGAGACAAGTTGTGTGTTTTTCTTTCGAAAAACGAGAGAACTTCACACTAAGCTCTACTAGCACACCAATGCCAACGTGTTAATGTTTTGCACTAAAGATAATTTCAAGCACACGCTATGTGCCGCTTCGAATCGTCGTGGCAACCCATCAAGGAGGTATCAATGCAAGATCCGACTGTTCGAAGCAGACGAAAAACTAGAGACAAGTTCTCGTTTCAATCAGAAATTCTCACTCGATATTTGACACCTGGTCCCAAGAAAGATGTCCATGATTGGTGCCCTGATTATATTCTAGACCTGCTTAGCGAACTGCGAGAGCAAGCACGGGGAATGGACTTTTACCCGCCTCGAGAGGATGACAAGGGAATCCATATTTCTATGTTTGATCGGACAACGATCGAGATTTGTGAGCTTGTCGACTGGACAGTTAGTATTTTTAATCGAACAGTAGCAAAGGAGCTGCGCAGTCGTGCACTAAGTGTTCAAGAAGTATTGCGTGGCGAACCCACGAGGGAAGGTTGGTCCTCGCGCGATTCATTGCGGTTGATGTTTGAGGGATGGGGTGAGGGCCTGGACGAGTGGGGCACTGACTACGTTTCAACAGAAATTTTTCCTTTCACCGCGGTCGAAGATCCACTTGCAACACCAGGCAATCTATGCGCTGCGTTCGGGTTAGCACTTCTTGACCATGCGTTGCTCATAGGCAATTCGCCTGAAGGCGACAACGTGATCGAAACCTATGGGGCTGCATGGCATTTTGCCCTCACGGCACGTTCACTAAACCGTCAAGATATGGGCCATCAGTTTGACCTTAAAGTGCACAGCGCCCGAATGTCGCAAGCCGCGGCAAGACGTTATGCAAAGGACCCAAAACAGGCAATTAAAGCTGAAGTTAAAGAGTGCTGGGAGCGATGGAAAGTGCAGCCGGATAGCTATCCCACTAAGGCCGCTTTCGCGCGAGCGATGCTGGACAAATGGCCCGATGACCTGACCAGTGAGACGGTAATTTGCAAATGGGTACGTAACTGGGACTCGGCAGTCAAATAGCATCGTGCATGCACAGTGTGAATCGTGCTTGCATAAACCTTTCGGGAAGAGTCACGGCGCTGGAAAATAGCGCATGTAACCAATTTCCGGAGTTCGCCATGCAAAATTTTTTTTCCGCCGACACGCTGCACGCCATTGCCCAGCTTGTCATCGTGCTTGACCAACACCCGATCGGCGCCTTAGTGTTTTTTTGCATCATAGCTGCCGGCACTATCGCTACCCGGCGCCGTCGGTAGGGACAATCGATCCGACGGCAATCCATGCACGACTGCGTTGGACGACTACCGGCTAATCCGGCGTAACGGGCTGTAGTCGCGTTTTTAACGCTGCCGACGTGACGAGGGTGACGGTCGATATGCTTACGGTCGCAGTTTCTAAAGGAGGTGACCGTCACCAGCAGGATGGGCATTGGGCAGTAATGATGACTGGCGGCTTTGGGGCGGAAGGTGCCGGTCACCGGACGCCCGTTGTCAGGTCAAATCTGAACTAATACAAGCCCTTAGAACTTAAACCGATCTGGCAACCCGTGTCAGATCAAGTCTGAGCTAGTACAAGTGGGTGAATATTGGATCGGCGCCAACAACATCAACGGCTCATCCCTCCGCGCACTTTCCCATGATTCCGGTCGACTTTTCGTTCAACTAGCAGCCATCGCTGCCGATGGTCTGCCAGGGTTTGTAGCTGCCGGTCGCCGACGGGCCCGAACGCATATGCCGTCGTCCGCTTCGCGTAGTGATCCCAATCGCGCGCTGGCTCCTGCTGGTGAACGACCGGCGCCACCGTTCGTAAAGTGCTCTCGATCTCATCAGGCGAATGTCCCGTGATACGCATCCGCAGCGCCACCATCGCGTCCAGCCGCGACAAGTCCACCTTCTGCCCCTTGTAGTCCATGGCGATATCCCTGAAATGCTTTGCGTACGCTTGTACGTTCGCATCCGCACCAGTAGGTATCGCTGGCATTCCACCCACGCTGTGGCCATCGGCCTGGACCCGATCCAGCCCATATGGCTTGCCTGGCTGCGGCGTGCGCGCCCGGCGCAATACAGCGTGCTCTCTCGCATTTTGCAGCGCTTCTTTCAGCTCAGGATTCGCAATATTGAAATTGTGCTCGGCTGCAAGCTCGACGCACAGCGCGATGAAACGCTCGTTGCCCCGGATGACAGGCGCCTCCTCCCACTTCGCATCAGCAAGCTGAAATGCCGCCAGAAGTCCTGCGCGCTCACGCCATGCGTTCACCTGGATCACATCGCCCTTGTCTACAAACGCTGGCGACAAGACCGCCTCCGCACCTCCGCCGCGCACGTAGTGGACGACATCATCCTTCACTACCGGCGTGAAGTCGCGAATGTCGTGCGGCTGTGGTGGGTCGACGCGATCACCGACGATCTCCTGCACGCTCTCGGCACGGTGGCGCCAACGCTCCGCAAGATCCGGCCTCGAGTGCTCTCGCAGCCATCGTTCGAAGTCGGGAAACGCTCGATACATTGCGCGGAGCTCACTTCTCTCCACCCTCTGCTTGTCCCGCAAGTCCAGCTGCGCGCTCGCGCGCTGCGCCGCCAGTACGCTCTCCAATGCGTTGCGCAGCTCCCCCTTGCCCTTCCACCTTCCTTGCAGCACATCGGCACGCTCCTTCTTGTGCCGGCGTGTCAACTCCTCGCGCTCTCGCTCCTGCCGCTCGCGCATCTCGCGCAAAGCCTTGTCCTTTGCCTGGTAGTGAGCATTCCGAAGCCCGATATAGGCCTCCCATCCATCCATGCCGGGCGCCAGGGGCTGCGGCAGGCGTGGCGTGAGCTTCTTATCCGGCGCCGCTTCAAAAGGTCCCAGGCGCTTTTCCAGCTGACCCAGGCTGGCGTTGCGGTCCGCACGACTTGCCTTGATGCCGACATCGCCCACAAATACCACTGCACCGCTACCCACCTTCTCATAGCGCATTCCCTTGTCAGCAAGCGCCAGATGCAACTGCCCCCAGCTTGTCGCAGCGAGCATGAGAGGCGCGCCGTCCTCGATCGCAATGCGTTCGGCTGACTTCTCGCCCGTGCGTATTTCCATGTCGCGTTTGGGCTGCTGTGGCTGGCGGCCCTCGTGCCGCGCAACGTCTCTAACCACACATCCATCCTTGTCGACCTTGTAGCGGCCGTGGTCCTCACGTCGCCATCCCTGCCTGTCCTCGATGCGCGCGACAGCGCGATGGGCCGCTTCGATATCGAAGCCGCGATTGGGTTTGACGACCTTCAGGGTCACCGGATGTACACGGTTGACCGCGATATGCAGGTGCACATTGGCCGTGTCCACATGCAGTCCGTACATTGCCTGGTGCTCGTCGAGGCCAAGCTCGTGCAGAAAAATATCGACCGCTTCCTCGACCTGGTGCGCGTTGGGCTGCTCGCCTTCCTGCCAGCTCAGGACATAGTGATTGATGGTGTCGCGGCTGCGCACCGCTTCCTGCGACAGGGCTAGCATTTCAGAGCGCTGCGAATGATAGTCGCTGGAGATAAAACCGCGCGCGCCGGCATACAGGCATTTCTCGGCCGCGTTGTCCTTCTCAGGCGCACGGATGTAGTCCACCAGGCGCCCAACACGGGCTTCCTTTGACGCGGACTTCTTCGGGTTCTTAACCTTTTTGACGATCATGGCTCAGGCGATCCAGGTAAGCCTTCAAGGCGATCAGCGCGGCTGCCGTCTCGCGGCTGTATCGCCCCTCGCTAGCGTTATGGATATGCTTAATCAGGCCACCTAGTCGCCGCAGCTCCTTGATCATCACCATGTCAGCGTTCGCGATGATCGGGCGGCCGAAGAAGCGGCGCCGGATAAGCTCGGACATGCTGAGCGCTGCCAGGTCAGCATCCTCGGCCAGCCTCGCTTTTTCGGCCTGCGTCAGGCGTATGTTCACGACGGCGTCAAGGGGGTCTTCTCCACGAACAGCGAAGGGCATGATGTTCTCCGGTCTCTAGCAAACCAAGGAAGGGGACGCGCAGCGTGTCGGGGTCAAGGGGCCTGCCCCTTGCAGGATGAGCCGGCCGTGAGAAGCGAAGCGCCGAATGACTGGCGTCCCTTGGCAGAAGCATGCGCAGCATGCGTATGACAAGGGCCATCCTGTATCCCTATCTAGCACCTCCTTAGCCTATAGCTCTGCGGCTTCGGCAAACTGATCTGTCACAAAACTGACAGCACCGGGAGTGCTACCGTTGAGGGCAGTCAGCAAGGAGCCACACGATGAAATACACGACCGAACAGCTTGAGGCGATAGCTGTAAAACTGCGCGACCTGCCGCCTGCAGCGAAGCGCATCCAAGAACACAGCAAGAAGGAAGCGGTTGCTCTGCTGGCACGCGAAATCACAGCATTGCAAAAGCGCGGCTACACGCTGGTCCAGATCGCGGAGAGCCTGCGCGGTGAAGGTCTGGACATTGCCACGCCCACACTCAAAGCCTACATCCTCAGCACGAAGTCAAAGCGCAAGGTTTCCGCTCCAGCAGTAAAGTCGGCACCAGCGAAAAAAGGCATTGAGAGCAAGCCGTCACCTGTCGGCTTCGCTGTTTCAACCGATACCGACGACATCTAGGAGACCAGCATGGCGAAACAGATCTATCTCATCGGTGGCAGCAAGGGCGGCGTCGGCAAGTCTCTGGTGTCGATGGCGACAATCGACTATCTATCACGTCAGGACGAAGCGGTGCTGCTGATTGATGCCGATACCAGCAATCCCGACGTATGGAAAACCTACAAGGAATCCATCGGCGCTCACCTCATCGATCTGGACGAGGCGGACGGTTGGATCGAGCTAGTGAACTTGTGCGATGCCAATCCCGACAGCGTCGTCATCGTCAACAGCGCGGCGCGCAACAATGCCGGCGTCAGGGCATATGGCAAGACACTCAACGATACCTTGCCCGAACTGAAGCGGAAATTGATTACGCTGTGGGTGATCAACCGCCAGCGCGACAGCCTCGAACTCCTCAAGGAGTATATGGACGCCATCGCGGATACGGCTGTCCACGTCGTGCGTAACAGCTACTTCGGGGAGGAGAAAAAGTTCGAGCTCTACAATAGCTCAAACCTCAGAACGCTGGTCGAGAGTCGCGGAGGATTGTCGCTAACCTTCCCTGACCTGGCAGACCGGGTCAGTGATGACCTGTACAGTAAACGTATGAGCATAGAAAAGGCTTCCGTCGAACTACCTTTGGGCAATCGTGCCGAACTTTCTCGTTGGCGCTATGAAGTCAGCAAGGTGATCGAGCAAGTTTGCCATGAATGACATCGGCGATTCGTTTGCTCGACTCCTGGGCCGACAAGCATCGGATCGCGAGCGCCAACAGCTCTACCGTATCCGCGACGAGCTCGGGATTAAGAACAATGACGCACTGTGGATGGTGCTCGTCGCGCTCCAATATCACCAAGCGATGTTTGACAAGCATCCCGAACTGATCAAGAACTACGCGGGCGAGATTCTCAAGGATATTCGTGCCACAGCCGATAAGGCGATGTCCGCATCTGCGGCCGAGGCCAAAGCAGCGCTTGCCGATGCTGTCGCCGCAACAGCGAACGATGTCGCTCGCATGACGACGATCAGAATGACGGTGACACAGATCGGAATGGTTGCAATCGCCTGCTGTGCGGTAGTAGGCACGTATACATTACTTCTGCATGGCAAAGCCTTTGATGCCGGATACGGCAGTGGATACGGCGCAGCATATACGCAAGCGAAAGACGAGAAGGCTGCCGCCGCGTGGGCCAACACGCCTCAAGGAAAAGCTGCGTACCGGCTCGCACTAGCCGGCGATCTCGATGGACTCGTACAGTGCAACCGGCCTGGCTGGATTGAACAAAAGGGTGTGTGCTTCGTGCAGCCAGCGCCGGATAGAAGAACTTATGGCTGGCGGCTTAAATAAGCGCTGTGGCAGTAGTGAACGGACTGTATCCCGTGCGTCCCGAGCCGGACGCGCTGGAGGAGCGCCGTGATGGGCAGGGTTCGCCCTTCAGATTCGTTTCCGTCCCACAGAACTGTGGATATTCCACCTTGATAATGTCGCGAATTTCCTGCGGAGTGATGGGCCTTGCCGCTTTGCGAATGGTCTCGTAGATAGCCTCTGATTTCTTCATGTGCACCAATCCCATTACTTGGCGAGGCTTGCGGCCCTGGACCACAGCGTATCGGCGTGGTCGACCCAGTCGTCGACCGCCTCGGTTCCGCCGCCGGCACCGTGGGACATTTGCCAAGTCGTCGCCCTTGGCGAGGTGCCAAACGCGGCACCTGCGCAAATGGAAGTGTGTTCGTGCGGTGCGACGCTCTGGAGGCCATAAAAATGACGCAGGCACGGATGAGACTTGAACTCCTCAATTTTATCAATCGGGAGGACGGCGACAAGCAGCGTGTGCGAGCCGCCGCATTCAGAGTGATTGCAGGGGAAAGTAACACGAAAATCAGGCGACCAATCATCCACCGGGGCCGGATTCACGCGCCATTCCCATTCGGCCAGGTCGAAAAAAGCCGCCCATTGCGCCTCCAATTTTGTCTTGAATTGCAATCCATCGTATATCGCTGTCATAGACGGCTTTCGTTGATAGTTGAGGTGGCGGAGCTGAAATGGGACTCAAGGCTGCAGCTCATGGTCGCCTTCTTCCGCTGCCAGTGTGGCAGCGGCTTTTGCTTACTTGTGCCAATTGTATCCCTGCGCCCTCGCCGACAATACGGAGAACGAGTCCTCTTCCGTTTCTTCGTCATGTTCAATCAGGTTGGCGCCTGGGAATCGGATGAGGAAAATAGTCATATCGAACTGATCGGATAGGATTGCTGACTCCTCAGCCTCCATGCTTGAATGCCAGACCCCTGGACCAACGCGTGTCGTGTAATTGCTAGAACCGAGCAAAGTGGTAATGCGCTCCTGTGATTCTTGTGGAACTTCCGTTCCCGCCGAGAAGTAGATTCGGTGCCTGCGGGCGGACTGGGTGGGATAGGACCAGCAAATGAAACCGTCACGCGCAACCACTACGATAGCGGCCTCTTCGGTAAATTCTATCCACTTCAAAGCGGTCGCGGTAAAGGATGTATCGTAGCGATTCGCGCAGTGCCCAATCAAGTCGAGAGTGACTCGATGGCCGGCGATTTGAGCCTTGAAGTCAGGGATGGGCATCAGCAAATAGGACGAAAACTGATTCGCTTCCGCTTCCAATTTTTTGGACGCCGCCGAGTCGTAGTCCAGCATTTCGCCCTGGCCGCATCGAAAAATATCTTGCTTGCCCCGATGGAGTACGTAATGCCCTAATTCGTGGCCCAATGTGAAATTGATGCGGCCACGGGACGCGACTGTAGGGTTATAGGCGATGCACCAATCATTCTTGGTTTTGCGTTTCATCAGCATGCCATCGATGCCGTCGATTTCGTGTTCTTTGATGAGACCGATAGGGGCATCAAAACCGTGTCTGGTGGCCTCGGGGGCCAGCAGTTTGACATCCACAGGAAGGCTTTGCCCGGCTTGCAACCAGAACTTGGCCATGTGAATGCCCCAGGCCGATGGCGTGCTTGGTTTAGTCATCCTCTTCCATCATCCTGAGAAATCTGTCCAGCTCGGCGCGCTTCTTGTCGTCGAGTTGGCCAATACGTCGGAAAAAGACCTCGTCCACGTCCGAATTGGCCTGTGCGGTCTTGTCATTGTTCAAAAGATAATCAACGGAAACTTGAAGCACAGCGGCGATCTTGGCGATCTTGTCTGCAGATGGTCTGACCGCCGGGCCGTTTTCCAAATTCCAGATATAGCTCTTACTGGAATCAGTTCTATCCGCGAGCTGTTCCAAGGTGAGTCTTTGGCGTCGCCGTTCCTCGTAAATCTTGGTTCCTAGTGGGGTTGGCATAGTGGCTCTCCTTCGTAAAACAAAGTTCAGAGTACAGGTACAGAAAGTTCTTGACAAGGGTATTCTGTGGGTAGATACTTAAAGTACCTGCACAGAGAACTTCTTTGTTAGGAAACCAACTTTTATAAAGGTTATACCCATGAAATCTCCAATTGGAACTACTGCCCGTACGGGCGAAAAATGCCCCGAAAGCGGCGTATGGGCCGTAGTTGGCACCCCGAGCACCACGGCGCCAATCGCAAAGCACAACACGATGCCACCTTATTCGGGAAAAGCTGTGACTTGGCGTCTCTCGCAACACGCGTGATCGTGTCGTTCCATCCTTGGATGTCGAAATTTGATGCCAGGGATGTTTTTCTTGTTGTGAATGCAAGGCTGCCGACGGATTGGCAGCCTTCTTTTTTGGAAGTCCAGAAATTAATTCGGCCGGGCCCCGTCGCCGATAGACGGGCCGACAACGTCGAACTGCAAGTCGTCAGCCTTCCCAAACGAGCGTAGGCATTTCATTCCCGAACAAGTACATGCCTGGGGATGGGCGCATTGGGCTTTGAACAAACACCAGCGATCCCAGCTCCAGGTCGTCATTCTTGATCCGGTCCGAGGCCAATTCGTCCCAGCGCTGCGACAGATCGCGGTAGGTGCCGGCCGCGATCTTTTTCACGCCGTACCAAATGTAAAGCTCGTTCCAGCTAATGTAAGTGCAGCCATCAGTAAGAATTTTTTCCAGGCGGGCCGTTAGTGCATCATCATGTCTCTTGTCCATTTAATTCCCCTTGTTGTTTTGCCAGGACCATCCCGACCAGTTCTTGTTTCGCCACTGAAACAATACGTCCAGAATAATCTAAATTTTTTGTTTTGAAAAGAAATTTCTTTTTATTTGGGCTATTTGTTTTGAGATGTACATACAGCAAATTTTCTCGTGAACTAATCGGTGCGATTTCCTGACTCATTTTAGGGGTAGAATGACCATCCTGGCGTCAAAACTAAGGGTATCGTGAACTAATCCATTCCTTATTCGAACTGTCGAATTTCTTAGTAACTTATTGATTATAATAATAAAAATCGCAAAATTTTTATGAGGCGGACTGGAACCCTTTCTAGAAACCGGCCTGAGAACTCCGTAATATGCGAATTCCAGATAGTCACAAATAAGGAACTCGCAATATGAACGCGCTAACTAAGTTGTTTGAACTCGTAGTAGCTATTAAGGAGCCGCAGACTCAGTTGTTCATTGCGCTCCTGGTAGTGGCGGCCGTAGCCGGCCTGGCGGTGTACGCCGCGATCCTCGCCATCCGGCGCAGCGAGCGTCCATGAAGCGCCCGGCCTACGCTAAGATCCCCTCGTTTTGGGTAAGACCGCCGAAGCTGGCGGCTTATGCCGTGGACGCGATGGTGTTGACCCCCAGCTTGGGCCTAGCCCCTGTGGGAATCCCCGAGGGCTTTGTCGAAGTTGATGGCGATCCCGAGCCGTATGCGCTCTACGCAAAAGGCGGGCTGGCCATGCTGCAGTGGCGCCAGCACAAAGGCGCATCGACGGCCGCGCTCCTGCTGCTGTTCGCGCTGGCGATCATCTCCAACCGGGCACAGCGCCGTGATGGACTGCGCAAGGATGAAATGATCGCGGCCACCTACGAGCAGATTCAGGCGATGGTGCCGCTGTCGCGCAAGTTGATCGCCGATGGCCTGCAACTGCTGCAGATGGTCGGCGCGATCCGCCCGGTTCGTGAAGGGCGCCGGAATCTGTACGCCTTGATCGGCATTAATGAAGGCGGCAAGTGGTGCCAGTTGCCGCAGCAGCACTTGCACAACACTCACAGCTACCTGCACCGGCTGCAGGTGTTCGTGGACCAGATACGCCGGCCGACATCGCTGCACGCGCTCAAGCTATACATGCTGCTCTTGACCTTGCGGGAGAACCACGCCAATTTCGCCGCGATCAGCTACGAAAAAATCATGAGGTATACCTTGATGCGGCGCGAGGAAGTGAGCGTAGCAATCCAGTTACTGGTGGCGGCGCAGCTATGCCGACTGCTGAGCGATGAAGAGTTGCCGCGCCGTCCCGACGATCCGAAGCACAACCGCTATTACATCTGTGGTCTGGTCGCTTCCTGACGTTCTCGAAAACGGTCGTTTCCGAGAATGCCAGTAGCTGCCGGGATTTGCTATGAACGTCCGGGCAATCGAATTCTCGAAACACTTTCTCAAATCGTCTTTCTCAGATACAGTGCTGCGGTCGAGTTTTGAGAATAGGGGGGGACGAAAATGCTCATCGGTTATGCGCGGGTGTCCACCGCCGACCAGAACCTGGCGATGCAGACGGATGCACTGACCCAGGCGGGGTGCGAACGAATTTTCACCGACAAAGCTAGCGGTACCCTGGCGGATCGCGCCGGCTTGACTGAGGCGCTGGCCTTCGCTCGCGAGGGAGATAGCTTGGTCGTGTGGAAGCTCGACCGCCTCGGCCGCTCGATGAAAGGCTTGGTCGATCTGGCGGCAGCGCTCGAAGGGCGCAAGATCGACCTGCGTTCACTGACAGACGGGATTGACACCAGGGGAGCGGCGGGGCGGTTCTTCTTCAACGTGATGGCCGCGCTGGCCGTTATGGAGCGCGAATTGATCCTCGAGCGGACCAATGCCGGCCTGGCTGCTGCGCGACTGGCTGGCAAGGTCGGTGGGCGCCGGCCGGCGATGACGCCCGCAAAGCTCGAAGCAGCGCGAAAAATGCTTGATGCCGGGCAGGCTCCGAAGGAGGTGGCCAGCGTCGTCGGAGTGTCGCTGGCAACGCTTTACCGCCACCTGCCTGCCGGCGAACGGCAGGCTGACCTCGTAATCACCAGGTAATACCTTTTCAATCAACCTCACTATAGGAAAAGCGACATGACCTTAACCGAAGAAGTCGATCTTCCACCAGGGCAGAAACTGGTACATAAAAGCAGCAGGGCGAGAGGCTCGCTGCAGAATATCGATATTGATGAGTACGACATCGTTGATGAAAACGATCAGCTCGTAGGGCATGTGACGGTGACGGAACACATGTCGATTAAGGCTCCGTTCGCCACGTCGCGGAAAATTGAGCGGTCCACCGTTTAACGAAAAGAGGCAGGCGATGAATCGAACCGAACGGCGAACTTGTGAAAAGGCGCTCGCAAAATTGATGAAAGCGGTGCCTGATGAATGCATGGTGTGTGGGAAAGACTTTGCCCATAACAACAAGACCTTTGGCGGAATGACCTACCAGAAGAAGACTGTCTTGACTGGCGAGTGTTGCGTACAAACGCTTGAGGCCGTGCTTGGCCAAGGGATCTATTTGACGCGAGGTGTGGACGGCATGCTGGCAGCGAAGAAAGCAGGGAATACCGGAAATAAGAAGGCTGCATCCGCCACGGACGTTGACAATGCTGTTGGCGCGCTCCACGAGCATTTTACGAAGCTGGACAACTTCTCGGATTCGATACGCCGTCAAGGCGGCCTTACGTCACCCCCGATGAACATATCCGTCGCCGACAATCCTTGGAAGTCAGACGACGCGGCGTGGTTCGCAAGCCATCCTAAGCGCTCGCATCGTTTGAGGCCGCTGTTCGAAGGAGAGGCCGCTACGTTGCCGGCTGGCATCAAGACGGTAATCATTCCTGAGAACCATCGGCTAGAAATACTTGTCAGGCAAGTCCAAGTCGGTGCGCGGATACGTGTCATTTTCGTTCGGAATGCAGAATTTCCAATTCCTGACTCCGAAGAAATTATTCACGCAATGTTCGATGTGGTCTCCCAGCCAGGCAAGCAAGGGAAGGCGATCAGCCCTGATGAAATCGCCGCGCTAGCACGCAAGTACGGTGGTGATCGTTCCGAGGCGTCACATTGATTTGCACAGTTAGACGGTAATGGTAACTAGATTTGAATTCAAAGAAAGCGAACGTGGCATCGAAAAAACCGAAGGCTAAAGCTGCGGCTGCCAAGGCGCCAAAAGTCACATATGTCTATTCCAAGATCGCCGAGCCGTACCCGAAGACGTTGCATAGGCTCTGGAATAAGGGGCTGATAATCGACAACAGGGGAGATGCGGAGAGCGCCTTGAAAACCATCGGCTACTACCGCCTGCTGATTTACATGCGGCACTTCCAAAGTAACGCGGCGCCCCGGAATTTCCTCCCCCGGTCAAAATTTAGCTCCATCGTCGCGCTCTACAATTTCGACCGGGAGATTCGGCTGCTGACACTGAATGCAATCGAAAAACTGGAAGTGGCTTTGCGCACGGCGATCATCAATCCGCTTGCCGAACTCCATACCGCGCATTGGTATCTCGACTCGTCGCACTTTGACGACGATATTAAATTCCACGGCGTGATGGGCAAGATCATCCAGGGCGCGGGCGTCAAGAAGGGTCTGGCATTGACGCACTATTTCGACAAGTACCACTCGCCTGTGTTGCCTCCGATCTGGCTGGTCTGCGAGAAGCTGACCTTCGGCGCCCTGTCCCGTTTCTTCGAGGCGTTGCGCATCGACCGCCGCAAGATTGTCGCCCGGTACATCTGGTCGTATCCGGAGCATCTACTTGTATCCTGGTTCCACGCCCTAGCCCATTTGCGCAATATTTGCGCGCATCAAGACCGGCTATGGAACAACCCAATTACGGCGTTTTCGCCCGAGGCGCATAAGGCTTACAGTATTGACTTCACCGCTCCGACAAGCTTTTACAGCCGCGCTGTCGTGATACAGCTCCTGATGCGGGAGCTGGGCCTGAATGGCTGGTGGCGCGACAGCTTGCTCGTCTTGTTGGCGTCCTGCACTCATGTGGACCAGCGTTTACACCTTGGCTTTCCGAAGGGCTGGGAAACTCGGCCGGCATGGGCTTGACAAGGGGCGCGGCGCTTGACAAGTCGTGACAACCTATTTACCATTGTGAATGACAACGCTGGGAACGCCTCTCGTAGAAGCGAAACATCCTTAGCTAAAAGGCGCGAAAGCGCCTTTTTCATTTTTTGCGGCTGACTTAGCAGATCCACCTCGTACGCATAAATTTCACCTGGACCACTGGGCCAGGTTTCTTTCCCCGTAGGATTCCTTTTTCGCACTTCTATACGCTTGCTGCTGCGCTTTCCCCTTCTGAGTGCGGTAGGTCTCGTCGGCTCATGCCGAATTCCTGATCGACGCCACTGACGTTTAGAAGCCCAGTCATGGTGGACTTATCTGTGCGAGAAGACAAGCGAAGCGGGTATGTCACCGTCGAAAAACGGAAAGTAGACGTCCATCAGCATGCCTTCCTTGCCGGCGAAGATTCCAACAACTTCGTGGCATCGTTCCATCTTGACTTCCTGCGCGATGCGTTTCAACGGCGGCCGCGTAAGCGCTATAATGAAAGGTTTCCTCAACTGTTTCAGTGGGGCGACAATTCTGCATTGAAACGATTGAATTTTGTCATCGTACGGGGTATACACGATGATGTTGGCAATCGCTTAACCAAATTAAGGCACGAAATGTTGGGTTCGCAAACACATTCGGCGACTCGAATGTTTCGCATGACTAGATCTATGGACAGTTCTCAACTCGCCGCTGCGGCAAAGCTGTTTTCGTCGTCAGTCGTGCAGGAGATGGCGCGTACTGGAAGATCGCCGCTTTTCTCCCGTTTGGCAGCAGAGTCTACATTGACTGACATGATGTCCGAAGACGATTGTGTCGGGCGATTCTTTGACGTGGCTTTCAACCTCTTGAAGAGAAAAGCATACAGGTACGAGTACGCCTATAAGTCCGCTATTACCCATAAGGTCTTGTTAGGGGTGCACTCACTGCGAACCGCTTCTATGCTGACGGAATTTAGGATTGGGCCTTGCAAGGCTGACTTGGCGATCCTGAACGGTACCTCGACAGTATACGAAATAAAGTCTGAGCGAGACAATCTTGACCGTCTGTCGAACCAGGTATTTAACTATCGAAAAGTGTTCGCAAAGGTCAATATCATTACCGGCGAAAATCACTTGGAAGCTATTAGGGAACTGGTGCCAGAGGAGGTTGGCATTTTGCTGCTTAATGATAGATTTCAAATTTCTATGATTCGTGACGCCTTGAACTGCCCCGACAAAATCAATCCGGAGACTGTCTTCGAGTCAATACACCGCAGTGAGGCAGTCGAGATCTTGGCTCGCCTTGGCGTCACGGTTCCAGATGTGCCTAATACGAGGTTTCATGCTGCAATGCTTGAAATATTCGGAAAATTGCCACCTGTGCAATTGCACGAGTGTATGATTGCCGTATTGAAAGTAACAAGAAGTCTGCTTCCGTTGTCTACGCTCGTTGACGCTTTGCCAAGATCCTTGCAAGCGGCAGCATTTTCGACACCTTTGCACCGCCGCGATCATCATAGATTGTTGAGTGCAATGGAAACCCCCTTATCGGAGGCCCTCACCTGGGCTTAACAACGCATGTACTATCCATACTTTCGCGGCAAGCAATTTGATTTAATTACACTTCGCGAATGTGCAGGATTGATGGCGGAGGCTGGCTTCGTACCGATCGTTGAACCGGTAAAGGAGTCGCTGAGTGGATTGATGCGTAGTATCGATGCGATAAATGCCGCTGGGGGCGAGATGATATTGATCGTTAATCCCACAAATGGCGAGCATACCAGCAACTTCGACGCGCTAAACAATCTCGTGGTCGTTGAGCTGAAGGACCATGCCAATATTTCACCGGGGATGCTCTTGTCGCAAAATACCGCCATTGCGGAAGTTTCAGCGCTATGTGCACTGCATCCTGGGCGCCTTGTCACGCTTATTCACTCAGGCTTTTCCGGTGCGAAAGCTTTATCTGAGCATTTGACAGCAACTGGTGCAAACGTCCGCCATGTCTTCATCGACGAGCAGTGCGGCTTGTCGTATACCAAACACTTCAAGAATGCAAAGCGTATTTTGGTGCGCAACGGTTTTCAACGCCGAGCAAATCGAGAGCATCCGGTAATAGAAAAATTTTCAGAGTTACATGCGACGTTTGAAGAGTTGGGCATGGATGGATTTGGAGACTTCTTGATTGTAGGTGATGAGTTTTCGGTCTCGGGCGGGCCAGCCTACGCTGTTGCGATTCACCTGACTTGTATTGATCCCGAACATGACGACGTGATGCTGATGCATCATTTCAAATCGATCCGGTACGACACGCCAACCGACCCCGCCGGGAAATTTGCGGAAGCCGTGCAAAAGTTAGTGGACGAAGTCAATCGTCCAGGTACGCTTATTTTGCGTACTAATGCAGTAGAAGAATTCTGCGGGTTGCATGCGAGCGGCCATTTTCCCGGCTTGGGATATGTGAAGAAACTTTCGATGAATCATCACATCGAGACGCTGGCAGCATATTTCATGAATGCGGAATGAGCGTTCCCCGCCATTGTTGCGCGAACTGTATCGATGACCTCCACCTGCGTCGGCAGTTGATCCCTGCGCTTTCAAAGGTTGTAGGTGATTGCTCCTACTGTGGCTCTGCTAATGTGTCATTGGTGGCCCCACTTGAGCTGCGAGAACATTTTGAGTTGGTGATCGGCGTCTATACGCCTGACGCAAACGGAAAGACGCTTGTCGAATGGCTGAAGGAAGACTGGGCAATGTTCGGTCACGCGCGCATGGATGTCGCGCATGCAAAAGAGTTGTTGGCCGATATCCTTGATGACGGCGATATTGTCAGGGGGCTTTTTATCGCGACGCTCCAAAGCAAATCTGAAGCACTTGTGCACTGGGAGCAGCTTCGTACGGAGCTCATGCACACTAACCGCTTTTTTCCGACGACAGCCATAGATCTGCGGCGGTTGGAGCGATTGCTGCCATTCCTCTTGCTGGATGAGGAGGATATTCCGAAGACTTGGTATCGCGCTCGCATTCAGTCGGCACAGGATGCGTTTCCTCTGAACGAAATGGGATCACCGCCTAAACATCTGGCTTCGCACGGTCGGGCTAATCCAGCTGGAATTCCCTACCTCTACTTGGCGTCCAAAGATATCACGGCAATTTCTGAGGTTCGTCCACACACAGGTGATTGGGTATCCGTCGCACGGTTCAACATCCCTGATGGGCTTAAAATTGTGGATCTTCGGCATCCACGCCGGACTGTTTCCCCTTTCATTTTGCCGGACGAAAACGAAGTTGCTTTGCTGCGTGGCGATATCGAATTCTTAGAGCGACTCGGGGAGGAGTTGACTCGACCCATCCTGCAGAAATCAGCGGCGTTTGATTACATTCCAAGTCAATATCTTTGTGAATTCGCGAAAAAATGCGGGTTCAATGGTGTGATGTATCGCAGCTCCGTTGACGGCGGCGTTAACGTGGCACTCTTTGAACCGGGTCAAGCTACCGTTGTTGATGTCGTTGCTCATCACGTGTTACGCGTCGTAGTCGAAATCTAGCGACGTTAACTATTTCAGTTTTTTTGCAAGGTCTTCTGCGCGTAGGTGAGTGTACCGTTTCAACATGTCGAGGGTCTTGTGGCCGGTGATCGCAGCAACCTCCATCACATTTAGACCTTTTTCGAATAGCCGGCTCGTCGCCTCATGGCGAAGATCATGAAAGCGCAAATTCGCTACGTTCGCCCGGTGCGGTTCGCAACTCCGTTCAAACGCCTGGCTCATCGATTCAGCTCGTAACGCAAATATAGGGCCTTCCGAGCGGACATGGAGCGACTGTAGCGCAGCGATCGCGTTACTGGAGAGCGGCACATAGCGCGGAGTGTCTGTTTTGGTCTTTGGAAGGTAGGCAATTCTCCGCTGCAGGTCCACGTGCTCCCAGGCCAGGGAAGCGATCTCATTCCGACGCATGGCGGTTTCGATGGCGATAGTGACCGCCGCGCGTAGCTCCGCCGACACTGAAGCCGTTAATATTCTTTGAAGCTCGTCCTCGGTGACCCTCCGATCTCGACCGGGTGGTTTTTTCGGCTTTCTGACGAGTGAGGTGGGCAGCGCGTTGGGAAGTGCGATCCCCCAATCCATCGTCGCGGTCTTGAGCACTCGATTCAGCAGATTGAGCTCATGGACAACCGTCTGCGGGCTCACAACCCGGAGGCGCTGGTCGCGAAACCGGGCGATCTGGGCCGAGGTCAGGCTCGCCAGGCGGTAATTCCCGAAAACATGGTCGAGAGTTTTCAGACGCGAACGGTCCGCCGCACGGCCGCGTTTGCTCGGTAGAACCTCGTTGTCGTAGCGCTCAAGTAAATCACAAATCAGCGTTGCTTCAGACTCACTTCGGGAGACGAAGACGCTGCGAATCATTTCGGCCTCGATCACGGTAGCCCAGTCAAGGGCATCTTTTTCTGAGCCAAACGTTTTCGTCTGCGTCGGATAGCCGGGTTTCCGTATCTGAGCTTGCCACTGGCCTGGGCCTCGTTTTCTTATACTGGCCATGATGCGAAAGTACATTTAAAGTCAAAATCGCAACTGTGGCAAAACTGTGGCAAAACGCTCTGATTTGCGTCAACCTACTAGGCGAACTCGCGTTTTTTATTGGGCCTCCGAAGCCAAGGGTCGTGGGTTCGATCCCCGCCAGCCGCACCACTCATTCGCATCATCACTCCCAGCATATGACTCTTGGCGGTCACGCTGGCTGGACGTTCCGCGCGCCGCGCAGCAGCGGACAACCGCGCGCTGCCCCATCGGCCGCAGTGATACCATCATCTTCCGTCAAGATTGCCTTGCACATCTGCGGCAGGTCTCGGGCCGACCAATCGGGAGACTATCATGATGCACGACTTCTTGACCAATAACCGCGATGAGCTCACACAGCGCTGTCGCCTGAAGGTCAGCCTGCGCGCAGGCCGTTCGGCATCAGCGGAGCAATTGCGGGATGGTGTTCCGCTGTTTCTCGACCAATTGATCCGCACGCTGCAAATCGAGCAGACCAGCAGGCCGATGGATAGCCGCGCCGTATCCGGTCCTGCCGGCGGCGCACCGGCGCTGTCCGAGGTCAGCGTTTCGGCAGCGCAGCACGGCAAGGATTTATTGGGTCTGGGTCTGACCGTCGATCAAGTGGTGCACGACTATGGCGACTTGTGCCAGGCAATCACCGACCTGGCCGTCGAACGGGACGTACCGTTTCAGGTTGATGAGTTCCGTACCCTTAATCGCTGCCTGGACAATGCCATTTCCGATGCGGTCACCGAGTTCAGCTTTCAGAAGGATGCGATCGCTGCCGAAGCCAGTGCGATCGCGTCCAATCAGCGAATGGGATTTTTCGCGCACGAATTGCGCAATCTCCTGGGCACGGCATCGCTGGCATTTTCTGCCAGTAAGGCCGGCAATCTCAATTTGAACGGAGCCACTGGTGCGATCCTCGGGCGCAGTCTGACCGGGCTGGAAAAGCTGATCGCCAGCTCGCTGGAAGAAGTCATCACGATCAATCAGTTCGCTGGCGTGCTCGGCGCGTTTTCGCTGGCCGATTTCATCGCCGAACTGGCCTCGTCCGCCGCCCTGTCTGCCACGATGCACGGCTGCAGTTTGCGCGTGCTGCCGGTGGACGAAACGCTGGCATTGCTTGGGGCGCGCGAAGCACTCCTCGCCGCCGTGGCCAACGTGCTGCAAAATGCATTCAAGTTCACCCATCCGGGAACCGAAGTGCTGCTCACCGCGTATTCGTCAGGTGAGCATATTCTCATCGAGGTGGCCGATCACTGTGGCGGCCTGGGCGAAGGTGTGGCCGAAACGATGTTCCTGCCGTTTTCCCAGGCCGGCGTCAACCGTACCGGCATCGGCCTCGGGCTGACCATTGCCAGGCAAAGTGCCTTCGCCAGCGGTGGTGCGCTGACCGTGCGCGATGTGCCGGGTGAGGGCTGCGTGTTTACATTCAGCTTGCCACGCCATCAGCTTGGGAACTGAGCTGCGCCCGGCGAAGTCATGTCAGTGGTGCGGCGGGGGTATCTTGCCTTCGAATGCGACCGAGGCGGCATCGACTGCGAGGTTGATCAACCCCGTCCGGGTGGCGTCGCCACTGTCGAAATGCCCCATTGCCAGACGGACGGCACGATCGAGGCGCTGGCGCCGATCGTCCGTGTCCAGATGGGCGATCCGGTACTCGACGGAGGCACCGTCGCTGTGCGGGCCCCACGCAATGATGACCGACACGTTGCCCTCGCCGGGGGTGGCATGGACCAGGCAGGGGCCGTGTACTTTGGTCGTCCAGTCGAATAGCATGGGTGTCCTTTACAGTTGGTCCACCCTAGCACAGCGGCGCAAACGGCGGCGCCACCCTGACCGCCGCGGCGGGACGTGGTTCGCCGCTAGCGCCCGGCTGCAGCAGAAAGACAACACACGCTTGACCCGCTGACATGTCAATCTGCCGAAAAAAATGATAAAATGACATTCCGCCGCTCAACAAAAGCGGCGCGATTTTTTGTTGACCGGGCATGCAGGACGGTGTGACAAAAAGCGCGTTTTCAGGGCGCCAAACAGCGTATCGTTTTCTCAGTTGGCCACCGTGCCGGCATGGGAACGGCGTCACGTGGAGGCGCGCGTGCCCGGCAGGTCAGGCAGCGCGGCCCTTGCCAGTCAAGCGTCACCGCCCCTGCAACCGCCGGGTTTTTTGTTCGGCGCGCCATGCAGAGCGCATAGGTTTTGAAACACAAAGTAGCAAAATAGTGGGTGCGACCGCTGGTTAGCCCCTATAATTCGGCCCGCGATAGTGTATTTTTACCAATATTTACAACAAGTGGATGTTTCTTTGTTGCAAATTCCGTTGCCGTAAAAAAGCGGAGCAATATGAAAAATATGCTATCCTAGTTGGTACAAATGCAAAAATTAATTCTTAAACGGAACTCGATAATGAAATCAGATGATGTGGTTGCGGTAGTTGGACTGGGCTATGTCGGCCTGCCTCTGGCGGTTGAGTTTGGCAAAAAACGCAGCACGATCGGATTTGATCTTTCCACCGCCAAGGTCGCGGCCTATCAGCAGTTCATCGACCCGACGGGCGAGCTCTCCAGCGACCAGCTGCGCGCCGCAACCATGCTGTCGGTCAGCACCGATCCGGCCGCGCTGGCCCAGGCGGACTATATCGTCGTTGCCGTGCCGACCCCGGTCGACGCCGCCCACAATCCGGACTTCACCCCGCTCGCCGGCGCTAGCAAGACGGTCGGCCAGCACATGAAGAAGGGCGCCATCGTCATCTTCGAGTCCACCGTGTATCCGGGCGCAACCGAAGAAGTATGCATCCCCATCCTGGAAAAACATTCCGGCCTTAAATGGATGGAGGACTTCCACGTGGGCTTCTCGCCCGAGCGCATCAATCCGGGCGACAAGGAACACACGCTCACCACCATTCTCAAGGTCGTCTCCGGCGACGATGACGCCACCCTTGAGCGCGTCGCTGCCCTGTACGAATCGATCATCACTGCCGGCGTGTATCGCGCCTCGAGCATCAAGGTGGCCGAAGCGGCCAAGGTCATCGAAAATACCCAGCGCGACCTGAACATCGCCCTGATGAACGAACTGGCCATCATTTTCGACAAGATCGGCATCGATACCCTCGAAGTGCTCAAGGCCGCAGGCACCAAGTGGAACTTCCTGCCATTCCGCCCGGGTCTGGTGGGCGGCCACTGCATCGGCGTCGACCCGTATTACCTGACCCACAAGGCCGAGATGATCGGCTACCACCCGCAAGTGATTCTGGCCGGGCGCCGCATCAACGATGGCATGGCCAAGTTCGTTGCCGAAAAGACCGTCAAGTCGATCATTGCCGCCGGTTTCCATGTCAAGGGCGCCAAGGTCAATGTGCTCGGTTTGACTTTCAAGGAAAACTGCCCCGATCTGCGCAACTCCAAGGTCGCCGACATTGTCTACGAACTGCAGACCTATGGCGTTGATGTGCACGTCTACGACCCGGTGGCCGAGGCCGACGAAGCCCAGCACGAGTACGGCATCGCCCTCACGCGCTGGGAAGACTTGCCGCGTGCGGACGCCGTTGTCGCCGCCGTCGCCCACAAGGAACTGCTGGCCCGTCCGCTGAGCGAGCTGCAGGCCAAGCTCAACCCCCAGGGCTGCTTTATCGACGTCAAGTCGCAGTTCGACAAACGCGCCTTGCAGGATGCCGGTTTCAGCGTCTGGCGCCTGTAAGCCCCGGTATCGCACATGACCATGAATGTACACACTGTGACCAAGTTTTCCGAAGTCCAGCAGCAGCTGCGCGGCAATCGCCATCACTGGCTCGTCACCGGTGCGGCCGGCTTCATCGGTTCGAACCTGGTGGAGGCGCTGCTCAAGCTGGGCCAGCAGGTCACGGGTCTGGACAACTTTGCTACCGGCCACCAGCGCAACCTCGACGAGGTGCGCGCGCTGGTCGGCCCGGCCGCCTGGGCCAACTTCCGCTTCATCGAGGGCGATATCCGCCAGCTCGGCGATTGCGTGCGCGCCTGCGAAGGGATCGATTTCGTGCTGCATCAGGCCGCGCTCGGTTCGGTCTCGCGTTCGATCAAGGACCCCATCACCACCAACGACACCAACGTCAGCGGTTTCCTCAACATGCTGACCGCGTCGCGCGACGCCGGCGTTAAGCGCTTCGTCTACGCCGCCTCGAGCTCGACCTATGGCGACCATCCGGCCTTGCCGAAAGTCGAAGACGTGATCGGCAAGCCGCTCTCGCCGTACGCAGTCACCAAGTATGTCAACGAACTGTTTGCCGACGTGTTCGGCCGCTGCTATGGCACCGAAACAGTGGGCTTGCGCTACTTTAATGTGTTCGGCCCGCGCCAGGATCCGCACGGCGCCTACGCTGCCGTGATTCCCCAGTGGATTGCCGCACTGATTGAAAACCGCGAACTGTTCATCAATGGCGACGGCGAAACGAGCCGCGATTTCTGCTTCATCGATAACGTCGTCCAGGCCAATATCCTGGCCGCCACTGCGCCGGCCAGCGCCGCCAACCAGGTCTATAACGTGGCCCTGAACGAGCGTACCAGCCTGAACCAGTTGCACGCGATGATGTGCACGCTGCTGGCCGACCGCTATCCGCACGTGTCGGGCCACCAGCCGCAATTCAAGGATTTCCGCGCCGGCGATGTGCGCCATTCGCAGGCGGACATTTCCAAGGCTGAAACGCTGCTCGGTTTTGCGCCGACGCACCGGATCGGCGAGGGTTTGCAGCAAGCAATGACATGGTATATCGAACATCTGGACCGAGCGCGCTAGGCGCCCGGTGCGCGCGGCGCGGGCAACAGCGCCGCCGCTGCTTCCAACGTCGGTAAGAAGAATTCAGGAGGAAAAAGTGTTAAAGATCTCGAATCACTATGTCTCGAAAATTGTGTTTTCCCTGTTGTTTGTGGAAATCATGGTGCTCGTGGGGGCAGCTTACGCGGGCGCGGCGGTGCGCTTCCTCGACCTCGGTGGCGCCTCTTCCGGCGTGCACTTCGAAAATTTCTTCCTGTCGGCCATCGCTTTCGCTGCCGCCATCGTGTTCTCCATGAGCGCGATGGGCATGTACCAGCTCAATTTCACCGAAGGCTTGCGTAATCCCTTCTTCCTCAAGCTGATGCCCGCGTTCGCGATGGGCTTCGTGATCCTGACCCTGATCTTCTACATGGCGCCGGAGCTGCAAGTGGGGCGCGGCGTGCTGCTGGCGGTGTTCGTGATCGGCGCGGGCGGGATTTTCATCGCGCGCATGCTGTTTTTTAAGACCAGCGAACTGCGCTTCCTGGAATCGCGCATCATCTTCCTCGGCGGCGGTCCGCTGGCCAAGGAATGCAGCGACCTGGCCATGCACAACACCAGCTACCACAAGTACGATATCGCCGGCTTCATTCCGATTCCATCGGAAGAATGCTGCGTGCCGACCTCGATGCTGCTCAAGATGCGCGAGGGCGAATCGCTGGCGTCGCTCGCTGCCGCCCACAATGTCGAGGAAATCGTCGTGTCGGTGCAAAACCGTCGTGCCGGTTTCCCCATCAAGGAATTGCTCGAATGCAAACTGCAAGGGATCAAGGTCACCGACGCAGCCAATTTCTTCGAACGCGAAACCTGCCAGATCCGCGTCGATTCGCTCCAGCCGAGCTGGCTGGTGTTCGGCGGCGGCTTCGACCAGAGCTTCATCCGCGCCTTCATGAAACGCGGTTTCGACCTGATCTGCAGCGCCATCATCCTGACCGTGTCGTTCCCCGTCATGATGCTCACCGCGCTGCTGATCTATATTGAAGACCGTTCGCCGATCTTTTACCAGCAGGAACGTGTGGGCCTCGATGGCCATCCCTTCAACGTGCTCAAGTTCCGCAGCATGCGCAACGACGCCGAAAAGGGCGGCAAGCCCCAGTGGGCAGCCCAGAACGATCCGCGCGTCACACGGGTGGGCAATTTCATCCGCAAGACCCGGATCGACGAGCTGCCCCAGATTCTCAACGTCTTCAAGGGCGAAATGAGCTTTGTCGGCCCGCGTCCCGAACGGCCTTACTTCGTTGAGCAGTTGATTGACGTCGTGCCTTATTACAATGTGCGCCACAGTATCAAGCCGGGCATTACCGGCTGGGCTCAGGTACGCTACGGCTATGGCGCCTCGGCTGACGACGCCTTGCAAAAACTACAATATGACCTGTATTATGTGAAGAATAATAGTTTATTTTTGGATATCTTAATTCTCATCGATACACTCAAGGTCGTCCTGTTCCGCAGCGGCCGGTAATGTCCGATGCGCCGTGGCGAGCTTGCAGCCGGCGCCCTTGCTTGATGGCTGCCCTGATGGATGGTGCACATTGACCAGTATCGCAACCTACAGCTATAGCCTGGCTTCCCTGGCGTTCCTGATCCTCAGCGTCATGCTGATGACGCGCTGGCGCAGCCGTGCGCATGCCACCGCGATCACGCTCGCCTGCGTCGCCAGCCTGGCCTGGAGCACGGCCATGGCCTGGCAGGCCGACGCGCCGCTGGCCCTGAGCGTCTGGGGCGAGTCGCTCGAGATCATCCGCAACGGCGCCTGGTCCGCCTTCCTGGTCATCATGATGGGCAGCTTCCGCGATCCGGACAGCCGCCTGCCGCTGCGCCTGCAGGGCTGGGCGCTGGCGATCATTGCCTTCTATGTGGTGTTCTTCCTCGGTACCGTGGCCGGCCTGTGGCAGCTGCCGCTGCTGGCACGCCTGGGCGTGATGCCGAGCGTAACGGCCCAGGTGGGCATTGCCGTACTGGGCATCGTGCTGGTCGAGCAACTCTATCGCAACAAGCCGGTGCATGAACGCTGGGCCATCAAGTTTGCCTGTCTCGGCATTGGCGGCATGTTCGCCTACGATTTTTACCTGTACAGCAATACCATGCTGTTCCACCAGGTCGATTCCGACATCTGGGCCGCGCGCGGCGTGATCAATGCGCTGACCGTGCCCCTGATCGCCATTTCCATGGGGCGCAGCGCGTCCTGGTCGTCGGAGATGGCGCTGTCGCGCCGCGTCATGTTCCATTCGGCGGCCCTGTTCGGCTCGGCCATCTACCTGCTGGCCATGGGCCTGGTCGGCTACTACCTGCGCTACGTGGGCGGCAGCTGGGGCACGGTCATGCAGGTGGCTTTCCTGTTCGGCGCCCTGAGCCTGCTGGTGGTAATCCTGTTCTCGGGTGCCTTCCGCGCCTGGCTCAAGGTGTTCATCAGCAAACACTTTTACAGCTACAACTACGATTACCGCGAAGAGTGGCTGCGTTTTACCCGTACCCTGTCCGAAGACGGTCCGGGCCTGGGCGTGCGCACCATCCAGGCCGTGGGCGAACTGGTGGAAAGCCCGGGCGGCGTGCTGTTCCTGCGCGCCGAATCGGGCTTGTTCGAGCCGGATTCGGCCTGGCACGTGCCGGCCCGCAGCGTGGCCGAGCCGGCCGATTCGGCCTTCTGCACCTTCCTTGAAACCAAGCAGTGGGTGGTCGATCTGCAGGAATACGACGACAACCCGGCCCTGTACGAGCACCTGGCCATGCCGGTGTGGCTGACCGAGTTCCAGCGCCGCTGGCTGATCGTGCCGCTGATCATGCAGGGCAAGCTGTTCGGCTTCATGCTGCTGACCCAGCCGCGCAGCCGCGTGGCGCTCAACTGGGAAGTGATCGACCTGCTCAAGATTGCCGGCAACCAGGCTGCCAGCTACCTGGCGCAGCAGGAAGCGGCCAATGCCCTGATGGTGGCGCGCCAGTTCGAGTCGTTCAACCGCATGTCGACCTTTGTCGTGCACGACCTGAAGAACCTGGTGTCGCAATTGTCGCTGCTCATTCCCAACGCGGAAAAGCACCGCAACAACCCGGAATTCCAGCGCGACATGCTCGACACCGTCAAGCATTCGGTGCAGAAGATGACGCTGCTGCTGCAGCGGCTGTCGCGCAACGAGGCGCCCGAGCACATGGCGCCGCTGGCGATCGACCAGGTGCTGCGCCAGGCGGTCGCCCTCAAGGCGGCCTTCGAACCGCATCCGGTGCTCGATATCGGCAACACCGCGCTGCAAGTGCTGGCCGACCGCGAACGGCTCGAACGCGTGCTGGGCCACCTGATTCAGAACGCGATCGAAGCCACGCCCAAGGATGGCACCGTCACCGTTGCGCTGCGCCGCGACGGCGATACGGCGCTGATCACCATTACCGATACCGGCGAGGGCATGAGCGAGGAATTCATTCGCGAACGCCTGTTCAAGCCGTTCGAAACGACCAAGTCCGCCGGCATGGGCATTGGCGTGTTCGAGAGCCGGGAGTACATTGGCGAATTGGGCGGCGCGCTCGATGTCGTCAGCGTGCCAGGCCAAGGCACCACCTTCCATGTCATGTTGCCGCTCCACCAACACGAAGCGCAAACGCTCGATTTCGCCGCCTGAGGCCAGAGGATTGCTGTGACCCAAAGTAAACAAAAGCTGCTCATCATCGAAGACGACCCGGGACTGCAAAAGCAGTTGCGCTGGAGTTTCGATGCCTACGACGTCGTGGTGGCGGGCGACCGCGAAAGCGCGCTGGCCCAGATTCGCCGCCACGAGCCGGCGGTGGTGACCATGGACCTGGGCTTGCCGCCCGATCCGGACGGCTCCACCGAAGGCCTGGCCACGCTGCAGCAGATCCTGGCGCTGGCGCCGGCCACCCGCGTGATCGTCCTGACCGGCAACCAGGACCACGCCAACGCGGTCAAGGCGATCGCGCTGGGGGCCTACGACTTCCACCAGAAGCCATGCGACAGCGAGGTGCTCGGTCTGGTGCTGCAGCGCGCCTTCTTCCTGCACGCGCTGCAGCAGGAAAACCAGCGCATGCTCAAGCTGCAGGCCGACTCGCCCATGGCCGGCCTGATCACGCGCGACGCCGGCATGCAGAAGGTGTGCCGCATGATGGAAAAAGTGGCGCCCACCACCGCCTCGGTGATGGTGCTGGGCGAGAGCGGGACCGGCAAGGAAGTGCTGGCGCGCGCGCTGCACCAATTGAGCCCGCGCGCCAATAACCGCTTCATGGCGATCAACTGCGCGGCGATTCCCGAAAATCTGCTCGAAAGCGAATTGTTCGGCTACGAAAAGGGCGCCTACACGGGCGCCGCCAAGCAAACCAAGGGCAAGGTCGAACTGGCCCACGGCGGCACCTTCTTCCTCGACGAGGTGGGCGACTTGCCGATGGCGCTGCAGGCCAAGCTGCTGCGCTTCCTGCAGGAGCGCGTAATCGAGCGCGTGGGCGGGCACGAGGAAATTGCGGTCGACGTGCGCATCGTCTGCGCGACCCACCAGAACCTCAAGGACCTGACCGCCGCCGGCCGCTTCCGCGAAGACTTGTACTATCGCCTCTCCGAGATCGTCGTCACCATCCCGCCGCTGCGCGCCCGTCTGGGCGACGCGGCCTTGCTGGCGCATCACTTCAAGAACAAGTTCAGCGCCCAGGAATCGCGCTCGGGCCTGCATTTCTCGTCCGAGGCCATGACCGCCATCGAATCCTACGGCTGGCCGGGCAACGTGCGCGAAATGGAAAACTGCATCAAGCGCGCCGTCATCATGACCGACGGTCCGCAGATCAGTGCCGACGATCTGGGCCTGTCGGCCGCGGCGCCCGAAGACGAGCCGCTCAATCTGCGCCAGGTGCGCGACGAGGCCGAATACAAGGCCCTCATCAAAGCCCTGGCCCGGGTGGACGGCAATATCGTCAAGGCGTCCGAGCTCTTGGGCATCAGCCGGCCCACCATGTACGACCTGATGAGTCGTCACAATATCAAGTCGGGTTCCTAGGCTGATGGCCAGGCCGCTGCGCTGGGTTGGCGCCATGCTGGCGCTGGCGCTGCTTGCCGCCGGCGGTACGGCGCTGGTGCTGCAGGCGCAGGGCATCGCCCCGCGCGCGCTGGCACCTTACATCGAAAAGCGCAGCTCCGGCCACAACGCCCTGATCACCGGCGCGGGCGAGTGGACGTCGGATACGCTGCTGCGCCTGGACCGCGGCGCCGCCACCGCCCCCAGCGCGGCCATTGGCGGCATCGGCGCGCGCTCGGCAGCGGTGCGTGCGCCCGAAGCGGGCACCGTGCGCCTGGTCGCCACCAGCGAAGAGGCGCGCCGCGCCCTGGCGCTGGCCGAAGCGGGCGACGTGATCACCTTCATGCCGGGCGTGTACCGCTTCACCCAGGCGCCGCTGGTGGCCAACCATCCCGGCACCGCACTGGCCAGCATCGTGGTGCGCGCCGAGCGCCCCGGCACCGTGACCATCGAGTTCGATCTGGGCGAAGGCTTTGTCGTGAGCGCACCGCACTGGCACTTCGAGAACCTGACCATCCGCGGCGTCTGCAAGGTCCAGGCGTTCTGCGAGCATGCCTTCCACGTGACGGGCGGCGCCAGCGATTTCAGGTCGCGCAACAACACCATCATCGACTTCAATGCCCACTTCAAGATCAATGGCGAAGGCGGGCGCTTCCCGGATCATGGGCGCATCGAAGACAACACCGTGCGCAACGACAGCGTGCGCGATACGGCCAGCCCGGTCACGCCGGTCGACCTGGTTGCGGCCAGTCACTGGCGCATCCGGCGCAACCTGATCAGCGACTTCGTCAAGAGTGGCGGCGACCGTATCAGTTACGGCGGCTTCGCCAAGGGCGCGGGCAGCGACAATATTTTTGAACAGAACATGGTGTTGTGCGAGTCGCGCCTGCAGGGCTTGCCGGGCCAGCGCGTGGGTCTGTCGCTGGGCGGCGGCGCCACCGGCAAGCCGTATTGCCGCGACAAGCGCTGCATCGTCGAGCAGGAACAGTCCGAGATCCGCGCCAATCTGATCGCCGGCTGCTCCGATGACGGGATTTATCTGAACAACGCGGCTGCCAGCAAGGTCACCCACAATACCCTGATCGACACAGGCGGCATCACGGTCCGCTTCCCCGGCAGCAGCGCCGACGTGGAAGGCAATCTGGTCGATGGCGCCATCCGCGCACGCAATGGCGGCGAGCTGCGGCTGCTGGACAACCGCACCACGCCGATCTCGCTGCTGTATGTCGGCTATCACCCGGTGCGTTCGCTGTTTCGCCACGCCGCCGGAGGCGATTTTGCCTGGGAGGGCGAGCCGCCGCGGCGCCAGCGCGGCGCGGCGTTCGTGCCGGACCTGTGCGGCACGCAGCGCGGCGCCACACTGGCGTACGGCGCCTTCGACGATATCGCCGCCTGCCTGACGCGCAAGGATTGAGCTAGTCGGCCTGCACCCAGTGGCGCGTCCATTCGGCCAACTGCGCGTGCCATTCGCCGCGTGAACAGGTGTGGTCCGCCTTGGGCAGCGGGCGCCGCGTGATGCGCGCCGATGCCATGAGCGTGCGCCATGCCGGCGCGGTGCCTGTCAGATCCTCGAATTCGCGCGCGGTCAGGTCGGCGCCGCTCAGCACCACCAGGGCCTTGCCGCCGAACTTCGCCAGCGCCGCATGCATGCGCTCGGGCAGGGCGTCAGACGGCGCGGCTGCGCGGGTGGCGCCGAGCAGTCCCAGGAACGAGCGCGCCGCGGCGCGCACGTCGAAGCGGCCGCTGACGATCTTGCGCCAGAAAGCGCCCTCCAGCAGGCGCGCGCGGTAGTAGTGCTTGATGGTGGCCTTGGCCGCACCTGCATCGGTACGCACCCAGGGGTTGACCAGCACCAGTCCGGTCACGCGCGCGTCGCCCTGCGCATACAGCACCGCCGCCGAGGCGGCGTCGCACAAGCCCCACAGCACCACTTCCTGCATGGCGGGCACCTGTTCGAAGAAGGTATCGATGGCGGCGCGCAGGTCGTCGCCCACATCCTCGAAGTTGCGCATCGCCCCTTCGCTGTCGCCCATGCCGCGGTAGTCGAAGCGCATGGCCGGTGTGCCGTGCGCGGCCAGGTCGCGCGCCAGCAGGGTGAACTGGCGGTGGCTGCCGGCACGGTACTGGGGGCCGCCAACGACCACCAGGACGCCGCGCCGCCGCGGCTGCGCCGGTACATGGGCTACGCCATACAGCCACGCGTCGCCGCAGGCAAAAGCCAGAGCGCGTTGTTCAACCATGGCGTGCTCCTTCCAGCGCCGCGCAGGTGGCGTCGATCAATTCGGGGCACTCGGCGATTTCCTGGGTCGACCAGAAAGCCGGCCCGGCCACCTTGACGATGGTTTGCGTGCCCCATTGCGCGGCCACGCGCGTGGCCGCCGGCGGCAGTGCGCGCTCGGCCGCGGCCACGACTTCCAGCCACACGGTGGGGCAGGACGGCGCCAGGCGGGCGCAATCGAGCGCGTCGATGGCGCCCGCCAGTTCCGGCGCCAGCTGGTAGCCGGCCACTTCGATGGTGCGCCCGGATGCCAGCACGTCGCGCAGCTCCCTGGTACCGGCGGCCGGGGCATCTTCGTCGAGCATGCCGCTGGCCACCTTCAGGCGCAGGAACTGGGTCAGGAAGGCCGCGCCCTGCAGCACCGGTTGCCACAGCACCAGCTGCGGCAGGCTATGGCGGCGCGCATGGTCGAGCGCCAGCAGTGCGCCCAGGCGCAGGCCCCACAAGCCGGCGGCCTGACCGCTGCGTTCCTGCAGCCAGGCGCGCGCGGCGGCCAGGTCGGCGTGCCACTGTTCCCAGCGGGCCTCGCCGATATCGCCATCGCTGTCCCCGCATCCGTGCAGGTCGATCTGCAGGACGGCAAAGCCGGCGGCGGCCAGCGCGCGCGCCTGCAGCGCCGCCATGCGGCGCGACTTGTTCATTTCTTCAGCAAACGGATGCACGTACACCAGCGCGCCGCGGCAGGTACCGGCCGCGGCGTGGTACAGGCAATAGCGCTCCCCCGGCGCGCTGGCCAGGAAAAACGCGTGAGCTGGCGCGTGCGCGGGCATGCTAGGCCAGCTTGGCGGCGACGAAATCGGTCAGGCTGCCCAGGGTGTCGAAGGTGGCGGCGCTGATGTCGTCGTCTTCCACGGTGATGCCGAAGTGTTCTTCCAGCGCGGTGATCAGGTTGACCACGGCCATGGAATCGAGCTCGGGAATGCTGCCCAGCAGGGGCGACTGGGCGCCCAGGGCGGCACCCTGGTCGCCCAGGGCCAGGACATCGATGAGGATCTGCTTTACGTCGTCAAGATACATGGTGTGCTTTCGAAGTGCGGGCGCGGCGCGATTGCCACAGCGCGTGCAGGCGGCCCAGGGCCGGCCAGCGGTAAAAGTTGACATGGTATAGAGTGCGCACCTCGTCCGTCCAGCGCGTATGCCACTCCATCACCTTGCCATAGAACTCGAGGCGCGCGAAACGGCCTTCATCGAACAGGGCGCGGCACGCTTCCTCGCGCATGAGCAGCGTCGGCGACAGGCTGTTGGGCACGCTCTCGTCGTAGGTGGTCTTGAGGACGATGATCTGGCGCGCGTCTTCGATGCACAGGTCCATCGCGACAAGCTGCTCGCCGAACCAGTAGCGGTACATGCTGCCGGCGCCGCGTGCGCAAAAGCCCTCGAGCATGGCGCGGTAGTAGCGGCCCTGGGCATTGTCTGCGCTGACCGCGGTGCCGCCGCCGGCCTTCCAGCCGGCGCTCTCGAGGCGGCCGTAGTCGGCAATCGCCGCCGCCACTTCCGCCACCGCGCGGCTGACCTGCATGCGCGGGGCCACGCCATCCTTGTCCAGTTTGGCGCGCTGTTTTTTGAGGTTGCCGCGCAGGTTCTTGCCGCGCGCCTGCCAGTACGCGTCGAAGCTGCCGGCCAGGGTGATCCTGGCGGTATCGATGTAATCCATGGTGCGCAGCTGGGCCGAGGGGGCGGGGCGCGCCAGCAGATCCGGGTCGCATTGGGTCAGGCCGAAGACCAGCGCCAGTCCCGGCAATGCGGGCATGAGCGCGGCCAGCAGATCGGCCAGCGCAATGCCTTCTTCCTGCAGCCACAGGCCGATGGGCGCCTGCGCGGGCTGGAAGCTGGCCCAGACCCCGCGGCCTTGCGGCGTGACCAGCGCCATGGCCACCGTGCGGCCGTGATCGGTGCAGACGGCCAGCAGTTCGGCGCCGCTGCCAAATTGGGCGATCAGGGGAGCGACAAATTCCGCCGCCAGCATGGGCGAGGCTGCGCAGCGCGCATGCAGTGCCGACCATGCGCTCGACTGGGCGGCGAAGGCGGCCGCCGGGTGCGTGTGCCACTTCATGCGCGTACCGCCGCGCCGATGGTGGCAATCATCCAGGCCAGTTCGTCGGGCCGCAGCTCCTGGTGGCAGGGGAAACCGAGGACATGGCGCGACAGGTAGGCGCTGTTGGCGCAGACCGCGGCGTCGACGCCTGGCCACAGCGTGTCGGCAAAACGGGTCATGGGCACGCCGGCCCCATGCAGACGCGCGAACAGCGGCTCCGGGTCGTCCACCACCAGCGGGAACAGCCAGGGACAGACCTCGTCGGGCAGGTGCGCGTGCAAGGGCCGGCAGCCGGGCAGGGCGGACAGGGCGGCGGCCAGCGCCAGGTAGTTGGCACGCCGCCTGGCCACGATGGCGCCGTGCGGCACGCGTGCCAGCACCAGGCGCGAAAACAGCGAGCTGCGCTTGTCCAGCCAGCGCGGGTCGAAGTCGTAGCTGCTGTCGGACGATGACGGTGTCAGCGGCGCCGTCGCGCCGCGTTTGACCAGGCGCCACAGCAGGGCCTTGAGCTGCAGCGGCAGCCACAGCGCCGCCGCCACCAGGGGCAGGCGGCGGTAGGCAAAGCTGTGCTCGAGCGCATTGAGCGCGGCCTTCGCTTCAAAGCCGATGCCGGCCGAGTGCGGGACGGGCGTGGTCAGGCGGTGGCGCGCCGACACCAGTGCGCCGCCCTCGTAGATCGGGAAAAATTTCATGCTGCTGGCGATCGCATAATCGCCCCAGCTGCCCACAGTGCGGCCGCCATGGCTGCCGAAAAAGCAGTGCGCGCAATCTTCGATCAGCGCCACCCGCTGCGCGTCGCACCAGGCCCGGATGGGGGCCAGCGCCTGCGGGAAACCGAAATAGCTGGTCACGATGACGGCCTTGACGCCAGCGTCGAGCGCCGCCGCAAGGGCAAGCGTATCGACCATGCCGTCCGGCCCCACCTGGTAGAAAACGGGTAAGGCGCCGCAGGCTGTCACGGGCGCCACCATGGATTTGCTGTGGTAGGCCGGCAGCAGGACCTTGTCGCCCGCCTGCACGCCGATTTCGCGCAGTGCCAGTGCGATGGCAATCCGTCCGCTGGTGACCAGACGCACCTCGCCCGCGTCGAGAATGGAAGCGGGGCGTTGCAGGCCGCCGGAAGCGAACGACATGCGCGACAGGACAGGTGCTAGCGGAACCCGTGGACGGCCTGTAGTTGTCATGTCATTCGTTGTGAGCATCATTCAGTATAAACGGTGCAAGCCCGGTTGGGCTAGGTGTTAAGATGACGCCTTCGAGCTGCCTGCATCACAGGGTTTTCATGAGCGACCTGGTTCACGACTTTATCTTTGCTTCGGCACGCCGCACGCCAGCGGCGCCGGCGCTCGCATACGGCGCTGCGCGGCTCGATTATGCCGCCCTGGCGCAGCGCGTGGCGGACGCCTCGCATGTGCTGCTGGGCGCCGGCGTCGGGCGCGCCGGCCGTGTCGCGGTCTACCTGGAAAAGCGCATCGAAACCGTTACCGCCTGCTTCGGGGCGGCGCGCGCCGGGGCCGTGTTCGTGCCTGTCAATCCGCTGCTCAAGCCCGAGCAGGTGGCGTTCATTCTGGCCGACTGCAATGTGCGCATCCTGGTCACTTCCATCGAGCGTTTGCGCCTGTTGCTGCCGGTGCTGGCCGGCTGCCCGGATCTGCACACCGTGCTGGTGGTCGGCGCGCTCGGTCAGCTAACCGCGCTTCCCGCCCTGTCCGGGGTCGCGGTGGGCCTGTGGGAAGCCGAGGCCGCGCCATGTGCGCCGCACGCGGTCATCGATACCGACATGGCCGCCATCCTGTACACCTCCGGCAGCACCGGCAACCCCAAGGGCGTGGTCCTGTCGCACCGGAACATGGTCGCCGGCGCCGTCAGCGTGGCCAGCTACCTGGCGCTGAGCGCCGCCGACCGCGTGCTGGCCGTGCTGCCGCTCAGCTTCGACTATGGCCTGTCGCAGCTGACCACCTCGTTCCACGTGGGCGCCTGCGCGGTCCTGATCAATCACCTGTTCCCGCGCGATATCCTCAAGGCCGTGCAGGACGAGGGCATTACCGGCTTGGCGGCCGTGCCGCCGCTGTGGATCCAGCTCGCGCAACTGGCCTGGCCGGCCGGCTGCAGCCTGCGCTACCTGACCAATTCCGGCGGCGCGCTGCCGCTGCCGACCGTCGCCGCCTTGCGCGCGGCCCTGCCTGGCGCGGAGCTGTTCCTGATGTACGGCCTGACCGAGGCATTCCGTTCCACTTACCTGCCGCCGTCTGAACTGGCGCGCCGGCCCGATTCCATGGGACGCGCCATTCCGAACGCCGAAGTCATGGTGGTGCGGCCCGACGGCACGCGCTGCGATCCGGACGAACCGGGCGAACTGGTGCACCGCGGCGCGCTGGTCTCGCTCGGCTACTGGAACGACCCGGTCAAGACGGCCGAGCGCTTTCGGCCGGCGCCGGGCCAGGATCCGGCCCTGCCGCTGCGCGAGATCGCGGTCTGGTCGGGCGACACGGTACGCCAGGATGCGGACGGCTTCCTGTATTTCATTGGTCGCAGCGACGACATGATCAAGGTCTCCGGCTACCGCATCAGCCCCACCGAAGTGGAGGAGGCGGTGCATGCCAGCGGCCTGGCGAGCGAAGTGGCGGCCTTTGGCGTCCCCCATCCGCAGCTGGGCCAGGCCATCGTGGTGCTGGCGGTGGGCGAGGGCCTTGCCGCCGCGGCCCTGCTGGCGCAGTGCCAGCGCCGCCTGCCCGCCTACATGGTGCCGGCCCATATCGACATCCTGCCCGGGCCGCTGCCGCGCAACCCCAATGGCAAGATCGACCGCAAGCTGCTGCGCCAACCCTATCTAACGCTGTTTGAAAGTACTTCCCCATGAGCGGCTCCAAGCCGGTGCACGCACCGCAGACCCAGTTTCCCGTGATCGACGATTGCCTGCAGGTGGGCGGCATGCCGCTCACGCGCCTGGCGCAGCGGGTCGGCAGCACGCCCTTCTACGCTTACGACCGGGCGCTGCTGACGGAGCGCGTGGCGCACCTGCGCCGCCATCTGCCGTCCCGGGTCGCGCTGCATTTCTCGATCAAGGCCAATCCCATGCCGGCCGTGGTGCAGCACATGGCGAGCCTGGTCGACGGCCTCGATGTCGCCTCCGGCGGCGAAATGAAAGTCGCGCTCGATACCGGCATGGCGCCGGCGCGGGTAAGCTTTGCCGGCCCCTGCAAGTCGGACGCCGAACTGGCGCAGGCGCTGGCGGCGGGCGTGTGCGTGAACATCGAATCGGAGCGCGAGATCCATGTGCTGGCGGACCTGTCGCAGCGTACCGGCATCGCCGCCCATGCGGTATTGCGCGTCAATCCCGATTTCGAATTGCGCTCGTCGGGCATGAAGATGGGCGGCGGCGCCAAGCAGTTCGGTATCGACGCCGAACAGATTCCGGCCATGCTGGCGCTGGCCGGCGGCGCCGGCATTGCGGTATCGGGGTTCCAGATTTTCAGCGGCTCGCAAAGCCTCAAGGCCGACGCCATCATCGATGCGCAGTCGCAAACGGTGGACCTGGCGCTGCGCCTGGCCGCCGATGCCCCGCACGCCATCACGAGCCTGAACATCGGCGGCGGCTTCGGCATTCCGTATTTTCCGGGCGAGCAGCCGCTCGACATCGCTCCCATCGGCGCCCACCTGGCGCAGCTGCAGGACAAGGTGGCAGCGGCGCTGCCGCAGGCGCGCCTGGCGATCGAACTGGGGCGCTATCTGGTGGGCGAAGCGGGCGTGTACGTGGCGCGCGTGATCGACCGCAAGCTATCGCGCGGCCAGCTGTATCTGGTGACCGATGGCGGCCTTCACCACCACCTGGCGGCATCGGGCAATTTCGGTCAGGTGATCCGCAAGAACTACCCTGTCGCCGTGGGCAACCGCATGGCCGCTGTCGCGGACACACCCGCGTACGTGGTCGGTCCCCTGTGCACCCCGCTCGACCTGCTCGCCGACCGCATGGATCTGGCCCATGCCCAGGTGGGCGATCTGGTGGTGGTGTTCCAGTCCGGCGCCTATGGCCTGTCGGCCAGTCCGGCCAGCTTCCTGGGCCACCCGGCGGCGGCCGAAGTGCTGGTCTAGCGCGCCGCTTTCCAGTATTGGTGGAATACCGACGCCGTGCGGATCAGGTACGTGTAGTCGCGCACGCCCAGGCGCGTGAGCAGCACCGCCGCCGCTAAGGACGGCTTGCTGACGATGTGGCCCGGGAAGTTGGCGTCGGTGAGCATGCCCATGCCCTGGCGCGCGGCCGCGTGGCGCATCTGCCGGTACATCTTCTTGTCGTAATACTCGTCCCACTGGTACTTCAGGCCCGGCGGCGTGGGCAGCTCGCACGGCACGTGGCCGGGATAGGCTTGCCAGGCGATCGCATTGAGCGCGTTCGGGAAGCATGCCAGCCAGTCCATGTAAAAGTGGTGGAACATGAGCGGCTCGTTCGGCAGCCGCATGACGCTCTCGAGGAAGTCGGCGTCGAAGAAGGGCAGCTGGAATTCGATGCGTTCCAAGTCGATGTCCTCGAAATGGCGGGCCAGATGGCGGCGCTGGTCATTTTGCATCAGGAAGATGTGGAAGCGCCGGCCGCCGTCGGCGCTCTCGATCTGCTGCAGCTCTTCCTTGACGCCCTGCATCGGCAGCCCGCTCACGGCGCTGCGCATCTTGCGCTTGATGACGCCGCCCGCCACACCCGTGGTGAAGAACGAAATCGCCTGTTCCAGGTCGCCGCGCTGCATGGCGTCGGCAATCGCGCGTGTCAGGTAGACGTGGCCCAGGCCCACGCTGCCGCCGTCGCCCGACCAGACCAGCGGCGATTGTCCGCCGCTGCCGGCGAAGGTCTCCTTGAGCCAGCGGTTGACGGCATCCTTGCGGTAGCCCTGCGAGACATTGTCGGCATTGGTTTCGATTTGCGTGTAATGGATGCCGAGCTGCTTGGCCACCAGCGCCGCGAACACCTGGTCCTGGCTGCCGTCCGGCGCGTAGTTGACGGTGTAGACATCGCTGCCGTTGGCATGCAGGCCGCCGACGATCACGCGCGAATCCAGGCCGCCGCTGAGGAAGGCGGCAGCGACCTTGTGGTCGCGGTGGCGGCGCCGGATCGCCTTGATGAATTCGGCGTAGGCCCGCTCCACCGTCTGCTGGTGGGGCGTGCTGGTATCGAGCTTGCCGTCCCAGCGGGCGTACAGCGCCCGCGTGACCTGGCCGCCCGCGATGCGCACCAGCTGGCCCGACTTGAGCATGTTGATGCCCAGGTAGGCGGTGCGGTCCGACAGGGGGAAGCCGAAGGTGGTGATTTCGGCCACGCCGCGCAGGTCGAATTCCTTGCGCACCATCGGCAGCGCTTCGAGCACGCGCAGCGCGGTCGAGAAGACCGCCACGTCCTTGCCCACCCACAGATACAGGGGGCGCACGCCGACGCGGTCGACGAACAGTGTCAGCGCCCCGCTGGCGGCACTGAAATGCAGGCCGCAGTAGGTGCCGCGGCAGCGCTGCAGCACGCCGGTGTCGCCAGTGGCCAGGCGCGGATGGAGCACGGCCAGGTCGTCGGCGCGGTTCCAGCGATCGTTGCTCTCGCCTTCCGGCAGCAGCGGTTCGCCGGCCACCAGCGTGATGTTGCCGCTGTCGTCGCGCAGCATGCCGGGCGCGCCGAAGGCACCGATGTCGACGCTGGTGACGAAGAAGCCGGTGCCGCTTGCCTCGATCCGCTGGTCGTCCGGCTTGCGCGAGACGTTGGCGCGCAGCGCGGCCAGCAGGTCGTCGGACAGGGCGTGGTTCGGTCGGAGGCTGATAGCGCCGGTAAAAATCGTCATGATGAACAGGAATGAATGGTTAGGTTGCCTTGCGCAGGCCAGCCATGCGCAGGAATTCGTCAAGCAGCTTGCGGTTGAAGAGCCACGTGAACACCAGGTAGGCGAGCGCGCCGGTGGCGACATACATGCCCAGCAGGATGCCCTGGCCGAAGCGCTCGCGCAGCAGCAGCGAGAGCGCGAACAGGACTGCGTACATCAGCACGCTGCACACGGCGCTGGCGCGCAGCACGCCCGCCAGCGTGGCCACCTTCATGCCGATCAGGCGCAAGGGAATGGCGAAATAATGATAGGTGAGCAGCAGAGTGGCGATGGTAAAGCCGGCCGCCACGCCCACGATGCCCCAGCGCAGACCGATCACCAGCGCCGCGATCACGAACAGGTTGGCGAACACGCCCCAGCGCAGCTGCAGGTCGGCGCGCCCCATGGCCAGGAAGATCGAGCCGGTGGTGGTGAGGATGGAGCGGATCGCCGCCAGCGGCGCAAACAGCGCCAGCAGGGTGATCACGGGCGTCCACTGGCTGCCGAAGACGGCCAGCACGAACGGCTCGCGCACCGCCAGCAAACCCATCATGAGCGGGAACGTGACAAAGGCGATCGCCTCGGCCGCGCGCAGGAAAGCGTGGCGGAAGCGCGGCAGATCCTCCTGCGCGCGCGCGTAGAACGGCAGCATGACCTTGCCGAAGACGGCGGAAATGGCTTGCATCGGGAACGTCATCAGGCGGTAAGCCAGGTCGTAGAAGCCGAGCGCCTCGGAACCGAGATAGCGCCCGATCAGGAAATTGTCGACGTTCTGGGCAAAATAGTAGAACACGTTGTAACCGGCCAGATTGAGGCTGTAGTTCATCACCGCGCGCACCTCGGCCCAGATGAACACGGCGCGCGGCCGCCAGCTGCTGGCCAGCCAGATCAGCACCAGCATGACGGCGCTGTTGGTCACCACCTGGTACACCAGGCTCCAGACGCCCTGGCCGGCCAGGGCGGCGCAGATGGCGACCGTGTACGACACCACCGAGGCCGCCACTTCGATCTTTGCCAGCGTGACGAAGGCCATCTGGCGCTGCAGCAGGCAGTTATGGACGATGGTCAGCGCCGACAGCAGGAACGAGACCGACATGGCGATCAGCACCGGCGTCACGCGCGGCTCCTTGTAGAACGCGGCCACCAGCGGCGCGCCGGCGATGGTCAGTGCGGTGGCGGCGATGCCGAAGCCGACGTTGAACCAGAAAATGCTCGACAGCAGATCATCGCCCAATTCCTTGCGCTGGATGAGTGCGGCGCCCGTGCCCAGATCCTTGAAGATGTCGATGAAGCCGAGCACCACCGCCGCCATGGCGACCAGGCCGAAGTCGGCGGGCGCCAGCAGGCGTGCCAGCAGAATATTGACCAGCAGCGCCATGATGCGCCGTCCAAAGGTCGATATCGAAGTCCACTTGATCCCCGATACGACCGTCGCCTTATTTGTCATGGCCGATGACCTGGTTCAGTACCGCGGCCAGCTGCGTGGAACGATGGGTGCGCGAGGACGAGGCGATCAGCGCCTCGGTGGCGATGTAGGCCTGGCCGGCGCGGATCAGCGCCAGGAAGCGTTCGAGCACCGGCGTGATGGCGGTGCAGTCATCCATCGGCGCGATGCTGTCGAAGCCGGCGGCGCGCAGCACGCGGCAGGTTTCGCCGCTGGTGTCGACCAGGCCGAGGATCGGTTTGCGGGCGCGGAAGTATTCATAGATCTTGGCCGGGATCTGGGTATTGAAGGGCGTGCCCTGGAAGACGATCAGCGCATCGGCGGCCAGCATTTCGGCCAGCGCTTCGCGATAAGGCACTGGCGGCAGCACGGCGACCATGTCGGCCACGCCGGCCTGGTCGACCATGGCCTGCACTTCGGCGATCTCGCCGGGCGCGCGCAGCACCACGCGCAGGGTGGACGCATCGGCCTTGCCGGCACGCCGCAACGCGGCGATGGCCGACAGGAACGGCGACGGATCGCGCCCGGTCTGATACAGCACGCCGCTGTGCACCAGCGTTATGCAGGCACCCGGCGGTTTGGGCAGCGCCTGCTGGTCGCCGAAACCGTCTTCGTCGTAGCCGTTTTCGATGACGTGGAATTTTTCCGGCGGCAGGGCCGGGAAGCGCGCGCGGTAAGAGTCGCGCGCGCTGTGGGTGGTGAAGACGGCGGCCGAGCAGCGCGTGATGGTCTCACGCTCAATCCAGCCGTACACCTTGCGCTGCGGGCGCGAGACCGGGTACGACGGCTGCAGCATCGGATCGCGGAAGTCGGCTACCCACGGCAGCCCCGTCATGCGGTGCAGGGCCAGCGCGATCAGGTGCGAGGTGGCGATCGGGAAGGTCGACCACAGCACCTGCGGCTTGTATTTGCGGATCAGCGACAGCCCGGCCGGCACGGCGGCAAACCACCACGAGATCCAGCGATCCGGCAAGGCCAGCGCTTCCGGATAGCGGCCCTTGATGCCGATATGGCGCTTGGTGTCGAGCGCAAAGGCGCGCCGCACCACCAGCTGGCGCGGCACGCTGGCCAGCTGGGTGGGGTTCTGCACGCTGTAGGCGCGCGGGCTGGCAGACAGGACCATCGGCTCCCAGCCGTTCGAGCCCAGATGGCGCGAGAAGCTCAGTGTGCGCTGGATGCCGCTGCTTGCGGCCTGCGGCGGGAAGTGGAAGGCGGTGAGTAGTACTCTGTTATTCATGACTGGTTTTCCGTGGGGTCCTGCCCCCGCATGCCCGGCTTCTGGCGCAGGCGCCGGCCGGGTCGATGTATGGTGATGCTGTTCGTACGGATGCATGTCGCTGGCGCTGTGGCGTTCGTCCCACGCCAGCCAGCGCACCAAGCGCAGGGCAAACAGGAACGGGGTCTTGTCCCACGGTCGGCTGCGCGGCAGCTGGAAGCGGTCCTGGGCTGCGGTGACGGCGCCGACACTGGTGGTGAAGGCTGCCGTGAAACCGGCTTCTTGCGCCATGCGCGTGTGGCGCTGGTCGAAATCCTTGCCGACTTTACCATTTGGATAGGCAAACAGGCGCACGGGTTTGCCGATGATCGCTTCCAGTTCCTTCTTGCCCCCTTCGATCTCCATGCGCGAGCTGTCGTCTTCGAGACTGGTGAGGATGGGGTGCGAAATCGTGTGGGCGCCGATCTCGATGCCGGCCCGGTCCAGATTGACCACCATCTCGGGCGTGAGCATCAAGCCGTCTTCGAGGTATTCGCCGACCAGCACCTCGAGCCGCTTGATGAGGTCCAGGCGCGCCTTGGGCGGCAGGTACTTGGACGCTTCGGTGAGCTTGCCCACGGTTTGCTTGCGGTCGCCCAGGCTGGCCAGCGAATAGGCGCCCAGTCCCAGTTCGGACAGGTCGAGCTGGCCGGCGGGCAGGTTTTGCACCGCTTCGATGATGCGGTCGTTCCACATATTGCCGCCGCCGATGTAGCCGGTGGTGACGAACACGGTGGCGGGCAGGCCGAATTCCTTGAGGATGGGCAGGGCCAGATCGTGTACCGAGCGGTAGCCGTCGTCGAAGGTGATGCAGACCGCGCGCGGCGGCATGCGCCCGGCCGCCAGCAGTTCGACCGCCTCGTGCAGGGGCAGCACATTGAAGCAGCTGGCGAGCACCGACATCTGCCAGCGGAAGGTGGCCACGTCCGGTTCCGATTCGAGCAGCGGATCGGTGTGCTCGAGAATGCGGTGGTAGTTCACCACGCACAGGCGCCCGGCGCCCGGCGCGGAGCGCGCGACCAGGTTGCCGCTTGCGCGGATCAGGCTTTGTTGGAAGGCGTTCAGGGCGTCAGACATGGGCGGGGGCTTCCTTTTTGGCCAGTATGCGCCGGAACAGGGCCAGCTGGCCAGCCGTGGTGTCGTCCCAGCTGAAGCGTTCGGCGTAGCGGCGCGTGGCCGCGCGGTCCGGATAGGCGGCGCGCAGGGCGCGCACGGCATCGGCCACGCCGGCGGCGCTGCGCTCGGCCATCAGCAGGCCCGCTTCGGGCGCGGCCACCACTTCGGGCGTGCCCCACACGCGGCTGGCGATGACGGGCGTGCCGCAGGCCATGGATTCGAGCAGCACGTTGGCCCAGCCTTCGCGCTCGGACGGCAGCACCAGCGCGTCGGCCGCGCCGTAGTAGTCGCGCAGCGCCGCCTGCGGCAGCGCGCCCAGGAAGCGCACGCGCTCGGCCACGCCGCTGTCGCTGGCCAGCTGTTCGAGCATGGCGCGATCGGGACCGTTCCCGGCCAGCAGCAGGCGCACGTCAGGCAGCGTGGCCAGGGCGGCGATGGCCAGCGCCTGCGCCTTGACCGGCACCAGGTGCCCGACCGCGAGCAGGGTAAAGCCATCGATACCCAGGCGCGCCCGCACGGCGTCGCGCTGCACGGGGCGGAACAGGTCCAGGTCGACGCCGTTGCGCAGCGAGACCACCTTGGCGCCGTCCACGCCCATGCGCAGCACTTCGTCGCGCAGCGCGTCGCACACCGTGATCACGGCGGCGGCCTGGGCGGCGGCCCAGTCGATCTGCGCGCGCGGCTTGGGGAACGAGGGGAACAGGGTGATGTCCGAGCCGCGCGCGGTGATCACTACGGGCTTGTTGAAGATCTGGCCCAGCATGGCGGCGGCCACGCCGTCCGGATAGAAGTAATGGGCGTCGATCAGGTCGAAGTCGAAACCGCCGGCGATCAGGTCGGCCAGCACGGGCCGCATGGCGTTGGCCAGGAGGCGCGGGGCGATGTTCATGCCGATGCGCGGCAGCACCGGGTAGCGCGGGTGCAGCACGGTCACGCCGCTGCGCACTTCCGTGCGCGGCGCGCGCGCATACGCGCTGTAGGTGCCGAAGCGCGGATGCTTGAGCGGGAACCAGGGCACCGGCGCGACCACGCGCGCCTCGACTTGGCCGCTGGCGACCAGGTGGCGCAGCCGCGTTTCCACGAAGATGCCGTGTCCCGGCTTCTCCGCATTCGGGAACAGCGTGCTGAACGTCAGAATCTTCATGCAGTGCGCTGTCCCGTCAGCCGCCCGTAGATGGCCTTGTAGCGGGCCACGCTGATCGGCCAGTTGCGTTCGGTCTCGACAAAGTGGCGGCCGGCGGCGCGCAGCGCGGACCAGCTGTCCTGGCTGGCCAGCAGGGCGCCCACGTGCTCGGCCAGCGACGCCGGGTCGTCTGCCTTGAACAGCACGCCGGTCTTGCCATGCTCGATCAGTTCCAGGTGCCCGCCCACGTCGGACGCGGCCAGCACACGGCCCTGGGCCATCGCTTCGAGCGGCTTGAGCGGCGTGACCAGGTCGGTCAGGCGCATCGACAGGCGCGGGTAGACCAGCACGTCGAGCAGGTCGTAGTACAGGGCCACCTGCTCGTGCGGCACCCGGCCCGTGAACACGACCTTGTCCTCGATGTGCAGCTCCTTGGCCAGCTGGCGCAGCTGGGCGTCCTGCGGACCGCCACCGACCAGCAGCACGCGCAGATCGCTCTGGCGTTCCAGCATGGCGGGCACGGCGCGCAGCAGCACGTCCAGGCCTTCGTAGGCGTAGAACGAGCCGATGAAGCCGATCAGGCGCATGTCCTGCAAGCCGAGTTTGCGCTTGAGCTCGAGGTCGGCGACGCCGCCGACGGCGAACTTGTCGATGTCGACCGCGTTCGGGATGACGGTGACCTTGTCGGCGGCGATGCCGCGCGCGACGATATCCTTGCGCAAGCCTTCGCAGATGGTGGTGACGGCCTGCGCGTGGCGCAGGGCGTAGGTTTCCAGGGCGCGCGTGAGGCGATAGCGCAGGCCGAATTCCTTGGCCGTGCCATGGTCGACGGCGGCGTCTTCCCAGAACGCGCGCACTTCGTACACGACCGGAATGCCGAAGCGCTTGCCGGCGCGCAGGGCGGCGATGGCATTCAGGCTGGGCGAATGGGCGTGCAGGACGTCCGGCTTGATCAGGGGGATGATCTCGGCCAGGCGGCGCGTGAGGCCGTCGATCACTTCCTTCTGGTTGAGCACCGGCAGCTTGGCCAGCAGGCCTTCGCTCCTGGGCGTGCGGTAAAAGTGCAGGCCGTCGACATCTTCTTCGAGCGCGCCGGTGGCGCCCTGCTTGGAGCCGGTCAGGTGAAAGGTCTCCCAGCCCAGCGCCTGCTGCTCGCGCAGGATCGAGCGGGTGCGGAAGGTATAGCCGCTATGGAGCGGGATCGAATGATCGAGTACGTGCAGGATGCGCATCAATGGGCTCCTTCGGCGGCGCCGTTCTTGCGCAGGAAGGCTTCGAACATGAGCACCGACCAGAGCGAGGTGGTGTGATCCTGGGTGCCGGCTTGGTGCTGATCGATCATTTGCTTCAGATAGCTTTCATTGAAAATGCCGGTCGCCAGCAGCGCCGGATTGAGCACCGCCTTGCGCATCGATTCGCGCAGCGGTCCGCGCAGCCAGGCCCCGAGCGGAATCGAGAAGCCCATCTTCTTGCGGTACAGGATGTCGTCCGACAGGAACGGCTTGAGCGCCTTCTTGAAAATGTGCTTGCCTTCGCCATTGCGCAGCTTGGACGACGAGGGCAGGCCGGAGACCCATTCGACGAACTGGTGGTCCAGCAGCGGCACCCGCACTTCGAGCGCGTGGGCCATGCTGGCGCGGTCGACCTTGGTCAGGATGTCGCCCGGCAGGTAGGTCTTCATGTCGATGTACTGGATCACCGACAGCGGATCGTCGGTCGGCGCATTGGCCGCATGGCCGCGCATGACTTCGATGGCGCGGTAGCCTTGCAGGCGCTTGCGGAAACCGTTGGAAAACAGTTCGTCGCGCACGCGGTCGGCCTGGATCGACACGCCGTGGAAATAGCCTTCGACCAGGTCGCGCGCCAGCGCTTCGAACGTGGTCTTGGCGCGGAACATGCGCGGCGCCCAGTCGGCCTTGGGATAGGTCTTGCCGAGAAAGCCGAACAGCGGTTTGCGCACCGTCAGCGGCAGCATCGAGCGCACCTTTTCCTCGCCCATGGCGAAGCGGTGGCGGCGGTAGCCGGCGAAGTTCTCATCGCCGCCATCGCCCGACAGGGCCACGGTGACGCGCTTGCGCGCCAGTTCGCACACGCGGTAGGTGGGAATGGCCGAGCTGTCCGCATACGGTTCGTCGTACAGGCCGGCCAGCGTGTCGATCAGGCCGTAGTCGTCCGATTCCACCGTTTCGCGGTGGTGGTCGGTCTTGTATTGGGCCGCGACCTGGCTGGCGTAGACGGATTCGTCGAACTTGGGATCGTTGAAGGCGATCGAGCAGGTGTTGACCGGTTCTTTGGTCAACCCCGCCATCATGGCCACGATCGCGCTCGAATCGACGCCGCCCGACAGGAAGGCGCCCAGCGGCACGTCGGCGATCATGTGGCTGGAGACGGCTTCGCGCAGGCGCGCCACCAGTTCCTGCTCCATTTCTTCTTCGCGCATGGGGGCGTGCGGCGTGAACGGCACGTCCCAGTATTTTTTCGGTTCGGGCGCGCTCTGGCCCACCTTGAGCGTGAGCGTGTGGCCGGGCGAGAGCTTGAGCGCATGGGTAAAGATGGTGCGCGGCTCGGGCACATAGCCGTAGGCGAAGTAGTCTTCCACGGCGCGCGGGTCGATCTCGCGCGACAGGTTGGGGAAGCACAGCAGCGACTT